>Ga0154948_13_pt1 | contig 168275 bp, 169 predicted proteins | sample RifCSPhighO2_01_FD_105916 | JGI IMG/M metagenome (GOLD analysis project Ga0154948, IMG submission 105916) | Candidatus Yonathbacteria bacterium RIFCSPHIGHO2_01_FULL_44_19 | reverse complement strand
TGGTCAATGGGTCGACCAAGAAAGATCCGAGCTCCGAGTTCGGTTGGACCAACTTGATGGAGACTTACTGCAGTATAGATTACCGCAGTAAGAGCAACCGCAAGTCCCCAGTTCCATTCAAGCTCCCCTCCAATAGTACTCGTGTAAAAGGCAAAAAAAACAGAAACAACAAGAAATACAATGTAGATTATTGCGGTAATGCCCCAAAACTTTTTATTTATCTTCATCTCCCTGCCTCCCTTAGAGTTTTTATATGATGTGCAATTGTCAAAGAACGACAATTTATCCTATATATATTATAGCAAATTTATGTAAAATGTCAATAGTTCAATAAAGGTTAATGGATATTTCTTTCTTTAAGGATTTCATCAGATTATTTGTGGGCACGGGGAGATTTGAACTCCCAACCCTTGCGGGATGCGCTTCTGAGACGCACGCGTATACCAATTCCGCCACGTGCCCATATTGTATTTGTATTGAAGAGGGAAGCGTGTCTATTTTTGTGCCGAGGAGAGGACTCGGTCAAGCGCTCGCTCGTCGTCACCACGTTTTTCGCTCTCTCCCTACAGGAGCAGTACACCTTTTGGCTCTTTTGTTTCGCCTGCTCACAAAACAGCTTAAAAGGTCTTGCGGAAGCTCCACGTATTCGCTTCCTTACCTGCTTGTGCGACCCATCGAGCACGACGGGTACCCGCACTCGCTTTCGAGTCCTCTCCTCCGCCTACAAAATTTAGTTACGAAAAGCTACCACTTTTCGTTTCCAATTTTGTGCCGAGGAGAGGACTCGAACCTCCACAGGTTACCCCTTCCTAATGCCTGTTTCGCGTACGCTCAACAACGGCATTTGCGCATACGCGCACCGGATGAAAATCAAAGCAGTTTGATTTTCATTCCCGCGTCAGTTCGTCACGCGCAAAGTGCTGGGGAGAGGACTCGAACCTCCACAGGTTACCCCGACTGCTCCTAAGGCAGTTGCGTCTACCAATTTCGCCACCCCAGCACTTTAGGCGCGACTTGCGTCTACCAATTTCGCCACCTCGGCTTCTTCATAACAACTTACACTAAATAACAAGAAAAAGCGAGTTTTGAGATTGATCTGAATCTCGTTTAGTGACGTTTGTGGTCACAGATAATTTCCTCGCCGTCGCTCGGAAATTTCGCAGTCACAACTTTTTGCTCGACCGCCGTCTCGCAAAAGTCGCGACCCCTCCTCACTCGTTTTTCTTGCTAGAAAAACGAGTTCCGGCCTTGCGAAGCTCCATGTATTCGCTTCTCACCTGGCTCGCTGTTTTGTTTTGCTAAACAAAACATGCTTCGCCTTGCACAAACTAAAAATCTGCCGCAGGCGCTGTTTTTCTTTACGTTTGAATTGCTATTTTTGTGGTCACAAGTCACTAAGTCTACTCGTGCGAGTACGCACTGCGTGGACGTAAGTGCTCGCGACCCCGGCTCGTGGTTTTGTGTGCTCACAAAACATCACTGCGCCTTGCACAATGAGAAAATGGTGCGCAGGCACCATTTTCTTTTCATTGTGCACCCACCTGGACTCGAACCAGGGACCATCTCCTTAAGAGGGAGTTGCTCTACCAACTGAGCTATGGATGCAGACCTATATTCAAAGAGTATACACAAAAATAAAGATTTTGGAAGAGTTTGTGCTTTGAGTTTAATAATTAGAGGCAAGTAAGATTAACCTAAGTTTTTAAAATACACGAAATCCGTATTAGCTCCTCGGCTCGGAAGTGAGAAAGATTACTTTCTCACTTCACTCGCTCTACGTCGCTAATAATATTGCTCGTAGTTCCTGATTTGTTTAGTGGGTCAGGAGGGAATCGAACCCTCAATCCTTTCGGCGGGAAATTTTAAGTTTCCTGTGTATACCATTCCACCACTGACCCTTTTTAGGATTTTTTCTTTCGATTAAGTCCTCGATGCGTTGGTTTTAAACTGTGGCAATTTGGACAAAGAATCCGAAGATTCTCTATTCTGTTGTCTGTTCTGTCCCCATTTATATGGTCAAGCTCAACTGGGATTCTACCATCAATCGACTTTTTCGCCCAGCCACATTCTTCGCATTGTGAATTTTTTAAATTATCTTTGAAGAGTCGTCGTTTCAGCTTGTAGCTTTGGAAACGGCTATCTCTCGTAAGGATCTTATTGAGAGGTATGAGTGGCTTACCGATTCCCTTTAGTCCTTTACTCCATCCAATGCCAGTAAAGTGTTTAATATCCAGACCGTAATCTTTGACGGCATTGTTAATTTGCGCATAATTTCCTCCTGCCTCTTTTAGATTGAGTTTTTTGAGAACTTGCCGTACGCTTGTAGAGTTTTTAACAGCGACCCTCAATTGTTCTTCTGTCCAACTTCGTTTCCTCATGCATAAAAGTATACCATAATGGAAGGCATAGAGGAATACATGTACATAGTTGCCTACCTTTTTAATTAAGAAACTCAATTATATTGCAATTCTTTCTTGAGGCGTGGGCTCCTCTCGGTCACGAGTTACTAAGTGTGCTCGGGCGACTACGCCCTGTGCGCACTAAGTACTCTCGACCCGGGCTCGCTGTCGCTTTGCGACATGCTCCGCCTTTCGATTCTCGACGCAGGCAAAGCAGTTTGCCTGCTCCCACGCCAAGAAAATTCTCTAAGAATTTTCTTGAGGCGTGGGCGAGAATCGAACTCGCGCATAGGGGATTTGCAGTCCCCCGCCTTACCACTTGGCCACCACGCCGAACATTAATTTTTATAACCTAGAACCATTCTTCGCAATCAAGTTTGTATCAAAACCTAGCACTCATCTTATCCTTGATTGAGGAGCTCGTCAATTTTTTGACGATTGCGCTCACCTTCGTCAATTTTGATTTCAAGAACGGGGAGTGCGCGTAACTTTGCGTGCGTACCGATATACTCACGGAGCTCGGTACGCTTTCTTTTTGCAAATTCAAGCGCGTTTGCTTCTTCGCTGGTAGGGAAGGTAGTGATATAGATCGTTGCGCGCTTGAAGTCAGGCGAAATAGTTGCGTCGGTGATCGTGATGAGAGAACGTGGTCCTGCCTCGCGGGTAAAAAAGGTTGCCGCAAGTTCACGCAGAACCCCTCGCATTTTATCTTGTCGTTGAGAAGTCATATAGATTGATCTTATTTTTCTATCATCATAAACGCCTCGAGGGTATCGCCCGGCGCAATTTCAATCTTTGATTCAACCATGAGCCCACACTCCATGCCTTCGCTTACTTTTTTGGCAGACACTTTTGATTGTTGAAGTTCGAGCACTTTGCCACGACCGACCTCGGTATCGCGACGAAGAATTTTAACCTGCGCATCAAGCACAAGTTCTCCCTTGGTAACCTTGCCTCCGATAACCTGCTTGTGTTTCATCGCACTAAAGGTCTTGAGGACTTTCAGCGCACCAACAGTTTCTTCACTCGTGAATTTTGGTGTACGACGAACAAGCTCTTCCTCAACCCATTCAAGAAGTTCGTAAATGATCGTGAATGTTTTAATTGTAGCGCCAAAACGAAGGGCGATATCTTGTGCGCTGCGCGAAACCTGTGTATTGAAGCCGATAATGATAGCACCGGGTGCACCCGACGCAAGTTTTGCATCATTTTCACCAACAGCTCCAATTCCTGAACTGATAATTTTGAGTGCTACACGTTCTTTTTTAATCTTGCTTAACTCCTTTTCTACTGCTTCGAGGGTTCCCGCAACATCTGTTTTGATAATTATCGGTACAACAAACACTCCGCTAGGGACAGAAGATGATGCCATTTCTTTTTTTGAAGACGGGGAAGCAACATCTGTTTGATTTTCTAAACGTGCTTTCTCCATTTCTTTTTTTGTTGCATACGCACGGAATGTTGCGCCTACACGAGGAAGAATGTCAAAACCTGTAATTTGGACAGGAGAAGAAAATGTTGCTTCAGGAATTTGTTTACCAAGGAAGTTTTCAATTGCGCGTACAGGAGCGGTACTATCTTCGGCGACAATGAACATACCTTTTTTGAGGGTGCCGTTGGTGATAATGAGTGTTGCCGAGGTTCCACGAGCTGGTGCAACGTGTGATTCTACTACCACACCTTCTGCCAGTAATTTGCTATCACCGAGGAGGTTGCTCATTTCGGCAACAAGGAGAACCATGTCGAGGAGTTCAGGAATGCCGGTGCCTGCTTTTGCGGAAACAGGAACAAACGGCACATCGCCACCAAATCCTTCGAGGTAAATTTCATTTTCAGCGAGATTTTGTTTCGTGCGCTCGATATTTGCGTTTGGCTTGTCGATTTTATTAATGGCGACAATGTAAGGTATGTTCGCCTCTTTGATAGCCGAGAGTGCTTCTTTTGTCTGCTCCTTAACGCCATCTTCTGCAGAAACAACAAGAATAGCAATATCGGCAATACGAGCACCTCGTGCACGCATCTTTGAGAATGCGTGATGTCCGGGAGTATCGAGAAACGTAATACTGTCCGATTCGGCAGGAGTTTTTCCTTTGCGATAAACCTCATATGCAGAAAGATGTTGCGTGATACCGCCTGCTTCTCCTCCCACCACATTTGTTTTGCGAATGTAGTCCAAGAGTGTTGATTTTCCATGGTCAATATGCCCCATCACAACGACGATAGGAGGGCGGGGGATCAATGTTTGAGAAGTGGATTTTGTCATAATAGAAAAATTTCAAATACACACATAACATCTCGCGTGCGGCCTAAGATATTATTGGTGCTCGTTAACAACAGGATAGTTATTTCTTTGAAGCGCGCGTTACGGCTTCCTTTTCTTCTTCTGTCATTTCAAATTCAGAAGAAAAGTTTTTTACCGGTTTTGCAAAGACGCTGATGCGGTCACGTGCGTAAATGCTTGAAAGAACGGTACCGTCACCATTTTCAGAAAGAAGTGCGACGGCAAAGCTTTGATTGCCACCTTCGCCATTACCCTTGAATGCGTTGAAGCGAATTGTCTCGACACCCTGAATGCTTCGATGAAGGCGCTTTTCAATCGAGGCGATTTCTGTGTTTATAGAATCACGAAAAGTTTCAAGGGCGCGTACGTCCTTGCCGAGGGTACCAATAACATTTTCGAGACTCTCTGCGGTCTTGCCCGCAAGAAGCTTTTTTATGCGTTTTTCAAGTATATAGAGGCGCACACCCAACACAATGATAAAAAGGGTGAAAATACCAATAACAACAAGACTGTTGAGAAACGTCATATACGCACCACAATACCTTATTTTCAAGCATTTTGCAAAGTTATCGGGGTGGGCTATGATAGGAACTATGAAGAGAATATATATGGATTATGCGGCAGCAACCCCCGTTGACGAAAGGGTGGCACGGACGGTTTCTGTACTCAACAAGAAGCACTATGCCAACCCGAGTGGTCTTCACAAAGAAGGGCAGGAGACGCGCCGTGTTTTCGAGGAGGCGCGAGGTGCGGTTGCGCAGAATATGGGGGCGCACGCCGATGAAATCGTTTTTACGAGTGGCGCGACTGAGGCAAATAATATCGCGATTCAGGGGGTCGTGCGCGCTGCGCGTGCGCGCGGTATTACACGCCCTCATATCATTGTTTCAGCGATAGAGCACGCGTCTGTTCTCGAAACCGCGCGAATGCTTTCTGGAGAAGACGTGCGTGTTGAACTATTGCGCGTAGATCGTAAGGGAGTCGTGGATGTGCGTGAACTTCGTAAGATTATCACTCCTGAAACCGTGCTTGTTTCCGTGATGTATGCGAACAACGAGATCGGCACCATCCAACCTCTTCGTGAAATTGCAAAAGAAGTTCGTCATACACGGAAAATGCATGCTTCTCTTTATCCATATTTTCATACCGATGCTGCACAAGCATCCAACTATCTCGATACCAACGTTTTGCGATTGGGTGTTGACCTGATGACACTTTCGTCAGGCAAATCCTATGGTCCACGAGGTGTCGGTGTTCTTTTTGTAAAGCGTGGGGTGAACCTCGTGGCGCTTTCGTACGGCGGTGAGCATGAGCGGGGACGACGTCCAGGAACAGAGGTGGTGGCGCTTGCGTGCGGGTTTGCCGAAGCGCTCGTTCTTGCAGAGAACATAAAACCCAAAGAAGTGCTACGAATAAAAAAACTCCGTGACACGCTTGCAGAAAAAATTCTCAAAAAAGTTTCAGGCGTAGTGGTTAATGGTGATCTCGCACATTCACTTCCTAATCTTTTAAGCATTTCTCTCGAGGGGGTTGAGAGTGAAGCACTTATTATTTACCTCGACGCACAAGGGTTTGCAGTTTCAGGGGGAAGTGCGTGCAAGAGTGCTTCTGGTAAGATGTCGCACGTTTTGACGGCTATAGGATATACGAATGAAAAAAATATGGGGGCTATCCGTTTTTCACTCGGACGATTTACCAAAAGTGAAGATATTACGCGTCTCGTGAAAGAACTTCCTGCGATGGTGAAGGTACTTCGTGACGCGCGAAAGAACAGTGATTTTTAATAGAGAGAAATTTTTAATTTCCTTTACAAACCACCGTGGCTTGTTACTATATTTAATATGTACGAAGCAAAAAATTACGAACAACTATTGGGTATCGAGGGGTTTTCTGATTCATTACTCCGCAATCATTTCGTTCTTTACGAAGGGTATGTTTCCAATGTGAACAAGATTCTTGAATTTTTAAAAACTGCCGAGACAGGGACACCTCCATTTAGTGAGATTAAACGCCGTTTTGGGTGGGAGTGGGATGGTATGCGTCTGCACGAACTTTATTTCGGCAATATGGGGAAGAATGGTAGTGAGCTTGATAAAAAGAGTGCATTCGTTAAAAAAATAACTGAAGATTTCGGTTCGTTTGAAGTATGGGAAAAAGATTTCAAAGCGATCGGTATGATGCGGGGAATTGGATGGGTTGCCCTTGTGCGAGATAATGAAACAAATCGTCTTTTTAATGTGTGGATTACCGAACACGATGGAGGTCACCTTACGGGAAGCACTATACTTCTCGTGATGGATGTTTTTGAACACGCGTATGTTTCTGATTATGGTATCAAACGCCTTGATTATATTAATGTTTTTTGGAATGCGATACTATGGAGTGCGGTTGTTAGCCGGTTTTCTGGGAAGTAAATTTGTGATATTATAAATGATAACAGTATTGTTTCTTGGCCAATGAACTAATATATGGAATACCTTACACGATCACAAATAATACTCCTCGCACTCTTTGTGAGCTTCGTTTCCTCTATGGCAACGGGGGTGGTTGTGGTTACCCTGATGCAACAGTCACCCGAGCCTGTACGACAAATTATTACGAACGTTGTAGAAAAGACCATTGAAAAAGTTGTTCCTACTATTGTAGAAAAACCCGGCAAAACGGTGGTGGTAAAAGATGAAGACTTGATGGTTTTAGCGATAGAGCGCAATGCAAAGAGTGTTGTTGCGTTTACTACTACGGGAGCAGAAGGGGAGATCTTTTCTGCTGGTGTGGGTGTCATTATTTCAAAGGAGGGGCTGATCATTACTGATAAAGCAAACTTCAATAGTGGACTTCTTGCGACAACGATCAATGATACGAAATACACTCTTGAGGTTGTACAAAATGCAAAAGAGGGTTCTTTGGTGCTCGGAAAGCTTGTACCGGCGACATCGCTCGCAAGTACGACTCCAGCACAGGTGTTCACTCCTGTTACCTTTGGTAATCCTGGGGTGCTCAAGGTAGGACAGACAGCAATCGTTATTGGTGGACGTGATGGCAAAACAGTTGCGACAGGGTTCATTAACCGCCTCGATACACACACCACCACCAACAAGGAAACAAAAGAAGAAATTACTATTCTTGACAACATAGGACTTTCTCAGCGCTTCGCGGGAACTTCAAATGGTGCACCTATTATCACTCTTGCGGGGGAAGTAGTTGGTTTTGTAAGTCTTGACGAAGGTGCAGGAACACAGTCAGGCGTACTGGTTGTTGAGGCACAGAATTTACTTGACGAAGCGTCAAAATCAAGCGCACTTACCCCAAAACTATAGATTGACAACTTTTTGTTTGAGTGCTACAGTTCATTTGTTAGCTCTATCGTTTTAAAGATATTTTGTGCGTTTTATTAGCGTTATCATAACACTCAATAATCTTATGCCTCCAATAAACAATTTCACCACAAAGGCCCGCGATGTTATTCGCCGAGCGCATGAGCTTGCGGTAGAGCGGGGACAGAATCATGTGACGCCACTACATCTTTTGGCGGCTCTTTCGCTTGATGACGAAAGTGTTGTTATTTCACTTCTCGATAAACTTGGCGTGGATGGTATCGCCCTTGCAGAAGAGCTTTTGGATACGATTGAGCCTTCTAAAGCACAAAATGTTATTTCACCTTCATATCAACTTTACCTTACTCAAGAACTCGGACAGATTTTGGGTGAGATTGCCCCTCGTCTTGCGAAAGAGATGAAAGATAGTCATATTTCATGCGAGCATCTGTTTCTCGCAATCTTCGACGTGCACGGACAAGCACGCGAGATTCTCATGAAGTATCGCGTCGAACGTGAGACAGTCGTAAAGGTTCTCGAAGAATTTCGTGAGCAAAATATTACCGACAGCACGCCACCAAAAAGAACAAAATCAATTTACAAATATACACGAAATCTCACCGAGCTTGCGTCTCAGGACAAACTCGACCCTGTTATTGGACGTGATAATGAAGTAGGACGTATTATTCAGATCCTCTCACGTCGTACAAAAAATAATCCAATTTTGATCGGTGAAGCGGGTGTGGGTAAAACCGCTGTAGCTGAGGGACTTGCTATTCGCATGGCAAAAGGAGACGTGCCAGAGTCCCTTAAGGGTAAGGAGCTTGTTTCGTTGGATATTGGAGCACTTATTGCCGGCACAAAATACCGCGGTGAGTTTGAGGAACGCCTCAAGAAAATAATGAAGGAGGTTGAACAAGCTGAAGGGAAGATTATCCTTTTTATTGATGAGATTCATACGATTGTGGGTGCTGGTGCAGCTGAGGGTTCGATGGATGTATCTAATATGCTCAAACCAGCACTTGCGCGTGGTGAACTTCGTGCGATTGGCGCAACAACCTTGCGTGAATACCAAAAACACATAGAAAAAGATCCTGCGCTTACGCGTCGTTTCCAGCCGGTGTACGTGAATGAGCCATCTATTGAGGATGCCGTTGCTATCCTACGTGGACTTAAAGAAAAATACGAACTCTTTCATGGGGTTCATATTACGGATGATGCAATCATTTCTGCGGTCAGCTTGAGTAGCCGTTATATTTCAGACCGCTTTCTTCCTGACAAGGCAGTTGACCTCATTGATGAGGCAGCGTCTTCATTACGTATTTCATTGGAAAATAAACCACCGGTTCTTGAAGATGCACACCGTCGTATTATGCGCTTGGAGATAGAAAAAGAAGCGCTTAAGAAAGAATCAGAAAATACTGGCGAAACAGGAAAAAATGCAAAAGCACGCATTAAGAAAATTGATAATGAGATAAGTGATCTTCGTGAAAAGACACAGGAAATAGAATTGAAATGGACGAACGAGAAAGAACTTGTGGTGGATATTCGCGCGATTAAGAAAAATCTCGAGACGGCACGTCTCGAAGCAGAGAATGCTGAAATGAAGGCCGACCTCGCGCTCGCCGCAGAGATTCGCTATGGACGTATCCCAGGATTTGAAAAAGAATTAGAACAAAAAACATTGCGACTCAAGAAATTGCAATCATCTCGTCGTATTTTGAAAGAAGAAGTAACTGAGCAAGATATTGCGGAGGTGGTTGCGCGTTGGACAGGTATTCCCGTTACCAAGATGCTTGAAGAAGAAGCAGGTAAACTTGCTCAGATGGAGGAAGAAATAGGGAAGCGTGTGGTGGGGCAGAAAGATGCTATTCAAAGGGTTGCAGATGCGGTGAAGCGTTCGCGTGCTGGTATTGCCGACCCGAACCGCCCTATTGGCTCATTCCTCTTTTTGGGACCAACAGGTGTGGGTAAGACAGAACTCTCAAAGGCGCTTGCGGAGTTTATGTTTAACGACGATAAGGCGCTCATTCGTATTGATATGTCAGAATATATGGAAAAGCATTCAGTTTCTAAAATGATCGGCTCGCCTCCTGGATATGTTGGGCACGAAGAGAGTGGCAATCTAACTGAAATAGTGCGTCACCGCCCATACTCGGTACTTCTCTTTGATGAGGTTGAAAAGGCACACCCAGAAGTATTTAATATGTTGCTTCAAGTTCTCGATAACGGTCGCCTCACTGATTCGAAGGGTCGCGTGGTGAACTTTAAAAACACGGTCATCATCCTCACGTCAAATATCGGCTCAGAGCACATTGATAAAATGCAATCAATAGGGTTTGGTGCACACAAGAGTGACACCGCTGATTATGCAGAAGCAAAAGAGCGCGTGAAAGAGTCCTTGAAAGATTTTTTTCGTCCCGAGTTCTTGAATCGCCTTGATGAGATTATCATTTTTGATATCTTGTCACCAGAGATCATTCAGAAAATCGTTACACTTCAGATTGATATTGTAAAGAAGCGTCTCGTTGAAAAGGAAATCGTTATGAATGTTTCTCCCGAGGTGCTTGCGTATCTTTCAGAGAAGGGGTATGACCCACATTATGGTGCGCGCCCTCTCAAGCGTTTGATACAGAATAAAATTCTTACCCCGGTAGCGTCATTTATGATTTCTCAAGGTGTTCTTAAGGGAGGAAAAGTTTCTGTGACGATGGAAAAAGGGGAGATTGTTATCCGTGTCGAGAAAAAATCTGCCGTTAAGCCTCGCGGTCGCACAAAAGCAACCATGTAGGGTACGGTTGAAAATCGAAGAAAAGTGTGATAAATTAAACAAGCGCTCTCGAGCGCTTGTTTAATTAGCGACGTAGGACGAGTGGAGTGAGAAAGTAATCTTTCTCACTCCTGAGTCGAGGAGCTAATACAAGAGTGGATACCCAGCCCTCTGGGGCGGTAAATGTATGAGCGAAGCAAATACCTTTTGAAAGGGACTTATTCCCGGGTACACACTGCTTTTATTGCGTAGGTGGTAGAGCGGTCAATTACAACAGACTGTAAATCTGTCGCCCATTGGGCTACGCAGGTTCAAATCCTGCCCTACGCACAATACAAAAAACGCCCCTCAAGGGGCGTTTTTTGTATTGTGCGTAGGAGCGACTGAACTGCTTCAGTCGCGTGCAGGATTTGAAAGGCGGAACATGTTTTTGTAATCAAAAACAGTGAGCCGGGGTCGCGAGTACTTAGTGCGCGCAGGGCGTACCCGCCCGAGCACACTTAGTAACTCGTGACAAAATCCTACGCACAAAATCTTACCCCACAAAGCGAATGCTTTGCGGGGTAAGATTTTTGTAGCGTAACAAAAAACGCCCCTTAAAGGGGCGTTTTTATATACACGAGAATCTTTTACAATCCCAAAATCACAGGAATCACAATCGGGCGCTTTGCGGTTTCTTGGAAAAGGAAGCGTGCGACGGCGTCGGTGGTGTGGTCCTTGATGTAGTCAAAGTCAATCTGTTTTGAACCCGTAGAAAGCTCTTCGATAGAATTTTTTGCGATAACGCGTGCTTGGCGAAGAAGGTCTTGTGATTCGCGAAGATAGACAAAACCACGTGAGATAATATCAGGGGACTTCGTAATTTTACCTGTAGTACGATCAATGGTGGCAATGATAACAAAGATACCGTCTTGTGAGAGCATTTGGCGATCGCGAAGCACCACCTCCTGAATACTGCCCACTGAGAATCCATCGACAAGCACCAGACCGCGTGGAGCAGTTTCTTTCAGTGCAACAATATTCTTTCCTTCGTTCTGAATCTCAATAACCATACTGTTGTCAGGAATAATGATGCGATCATCGGTCATTCCTGCCTCTTTCGCGATGTTGCCGTGTACGCGAAGGAGATAGTGGTATCCGTGAATAGGGATGAAGAAACGAGGTTTTACTTTCTGATGAATCCAGAGTGTTTCGTCGTGACATGCATGACCAGATGAGTGTACGTCAGCATTCTGGTAATGAATGATGGTTGCACCCTGTCGTGAGAGATTATCCTTGAGTTTCTGGACGCTCCTCTCGTTTCCAGGGATAACGGAAGAAGAGAGGAGAATGGTATCACGTTTGTTAACTTTCAAGTATTTGTGGGTTTTGTTTGCTGCGCGCATGAGGGATGCAAACTCGTCTCCCTGTGCTCCTGTTACGAGCATAATAATGCGATCAGGTGGATAATTGTCCATTTCTTCGATAGGAATGAACGTCTCTTTCTTTGCGGTAAGGAACCCACTTTCACGCGCGATATCCACATTATTTTTCATACTGCGTCCATCAAGAACGATCTTTTTTCCGAGCACCTCTGCGGTGTCGATGATCTTGATAAGGCGCTCAAGAAGGGAAGCGAAGGTTGCTATAACGAGGCGTCCTTCAGTGTTGCGGATGATCGTTTCAATATTTTGAAGTACAATTCGTTCAGGGAATGAAAAGCCTGGGCGCTCTACGTTGGTTGAATCTGCCATAAGGAGAAGGTTTTGCGTATTCTCAATCCTTGCCCAATGATCTTCTTCGTCAAGTGTAGGCACACCATTATTGTGATCAAGCTTGAGGTCGCCTGTATGAATGATGTTACCGTACGGCGTTTCGATGATAGCCCCCATAGCATCAGGAATCGTGTGGGTCACCCCAAAGAACTCAACTTTGAAATCGCCAATCGTCGCACGCTCGTTTTTTTCTACCACGCGGATATCAAGTGCGGGAAGGTGAGGGAATTCATCTTGGCGCTTTTTGATGAGCAAGGTGCTGAGATTGCGTGAGTAAATAGGCGGGTTGCCGATTTTCTCCATAATGTAAGGGATGCTACCGATATGATCGAGGTGTCCGTGAGTAACGATAATCGCTTTTACTTTATGTTTGCGTTCCTCAAGATATTTGGTATTAGGAAGAATGTAGTCGACACCTGGGGTATTGTCCTCGCGGAACTGGAGGCCAGCGTCAATAATAAGAATCGTATCTTTGTACTCAATACAGGTCATGTTGCGTCCGATTTCTTCAACGCCACCGAGTGGCACGATACGAATATCGCCGTCCTTAAGAGGGGGGATAATACTTTCGGTGTTTTGTGCAGGAAGTGGGATGCTCATACGTCGTGCATCAGCTTTCTCTCTTCCGGTAGTGTGCTTAACGCGTGAAGTGCTGCGAGGTATATTTTCTCCGTGGGAACCACGTGAACCGGGACGACTTCGAGAAGACATCCCTCCCTGAGGGCCCCTGCGCATGTCGCGCGGTTGACCGAGTGATGCTCCACCACTTGGCGCCCTGTTGTCGTGTCGAGGGAACGAGCGATTATCCTGTGATGCAGGGAATGATGATCTCAATCCATGAGGTGCACTTGAAGACGCAGGTCGGTGACCTTCGTTTGTTGTTCCATATTGTGCCCTCTTTGATACCGCGCTTCGTGGTCCGCGCAGTGAGCGGTCTCGGCGGGGGAATCGACGTACGTCATACCCGTCACCTTTAGGTCTCTGATTGTTTTGTCCTTCGTTGTTCGTCTCCATTTTGTTCTTGTTATTTGATAATTTGATTTGTGTAATAATAATTTTCTATGACGTTTTGCAGATATTCATACGTACGTTATCTTGTAAATATGCTCCATACACTATCTGTCTCAATGTACCACCGATACACATTAAGGAAGCGTTCCGAGGGGATGGTGACAGATTCGAGGGAAACGCCGTTAATTTTTTGTGGTAGTAAATAGATAAATTCTGGTGCGTATAGCGGTATTGCGGGATTGTCGGTTGATGTCTCTTTAATAAAGCTTTTATAAAGTTTTAAGCGATCTTCCTCATCTTCTTCTCCGCGTGCATCCGTCAAGATGGTGTCCACACGCGTGTTGGCGTACAAGGCAATATTGAGACCAGGGTCACTTCGTTGACTTGAATGCCAGAACGGATAAGGGTCACTGTCGCGTCCGAGTACTTGTCCAAAGAAGAGCGCATCAAACTTGCGGGGACGTACGATTGTTTCTTTAAAATCTCCGGTAGCAAATACCCGTATGTCGACAGGAACGCCTAGTTTTGCCCATGATGTTTTGAGTTCCTCAACTACTGCTCTTAGTTCAGGTGCTTCAGAAGTTGCGAGGGTAAAGCGGAGTACCAAGGTTTCTTTACTGGTTTTCTTTTGCCATACACCTTGTTGCTCGCTGAATGACCAACCTGCTTTCTGAAGAATCGTACGTGCTGTCGTGAGACGCTCTTCGAGAGGTTTTTGTTCCTTGGTTTTTTCATACCCAAGTGCACCAGGGGGGAGGAGGGTGTCGAGAAGGACTCCGTACCCAGCAAGCGCTTTGTTAATGATTTCTTGTTTATCAATACTAAGGCCAAGTGCTTCGCGTACGGCGCTTTCCGCAAAGATAGGTGCTTCGTTTTGGTTAAAGAATACTGCAAGCACACGGGGGAGTGGAGTATGTTCTACACGGTAACCACTTTCTGAAAGTATTTTTCCCTGCTCATGAGAAATTGAATTTATTGCATCAACGGTTCCATCTTTGAGCATTTTTACAAGGTCGTCCTCACTTTTTGCAAAAACAAATTTAATGGTGTTGACATAGGGTCTACCAAGGGCAAATTTTTTGAAAGAATTAAGCGTGTAGGAGACTGGAATTTCGTCACCGTCTTGGTTGGTTGTTTTAATAGCGTCAATCTTGTAGGGTCCCGAACCAATAGGTTCGCGGTTATATTTATTGGTATCAAAGCGATTAAAGTCAACATTTTCCCAAATGTGTTTTGGGAGTATTCCCATCGTAGTGTTTTCAAGGAAAGGGACGTAGGGTTTCTTGAGGGTAAAGAGCACAGTGAGGTCGTTTATTTTCTCAACTCCTACGCCATCCCAACTTGCACGTTTGGGGCTTTTCATACGGCTGTCTTGTGCCGTTTTGATGGTAAAGACGATGTCGTCTGCGGTAATTTTTTCGCCATCGTGCCATTCAAGGTCTTCTTTGAGCCAAAATGTATAAGAAAGACCATCGTCTGATATTTCATAGCGCTCTGCAAGGTCAGGTACAAAATTTCCGTTTGCACCTGCGCGAAGGAGCCCTGAGTACACCAGCGCTGAAATATCGCGGTCTGCCTCTGAGCCGATTTCACCTCCTGCGAGAAGAGGATTTATGTGTGCAGGAGTGTTGAGTACTCCTTCAATAAGTGTTCCACCGTATGTTGGTACAGGAACAATGTATGATTTATTAACCCAGAGCATGAGTACAATGGTCGTCCCTACCAACACACCCATAGCGCCAAAGAAAATTTGTTTCTCTCTGTTTGAAAATGCAGCAAGCGCAAGTGTAAAACGTCCTTCGAATGGAAGAATGAATCGTTTACTGAATATTCTATTGAGTGATGAGAGAAGATTTTTCACGAGAGTAATTATATAAAATCATTCTCTTTTTTCTAGGAGCTCACTAATATGAGCGCATAAAAAAACCTAGGATTTTATAATGATGGTTGGTGAGATAAAATACTAAACCTCCAGTTGTAGCTAAAAAGAGCTAACGGGAGATGTAAAGCATTACCAAAGCTGAACACGCAAAAAGTGTTGCGGTAATGATGGTGAGGTAGAATAATACCTTCTCTGTCCCTCGACGAGTATAGTGAATACTGTCGTCGCTTCCTCCCATTGCGCCACCTACACCTGCTCCTGTTTGTTGGAGAAGGATTGATGCGATAAGTATAATTGAGAGAATGATCTGCGTCCATGGCAGAATCTTAACCAGAAATTCCATAAACCAAAGTATAGCAGAGAGTTGGGTAATGTGCAAGTCTTCTGTGTGTCTTCATGAAAAGTTTTCCACACATTTTTATTCATCATACAAGAAAATTTGTTACACTATCTTGTATGGAAGGAGAACTTTATCAAACGATACAAAAACAAGAGCTACAAGGAATGCCCGTTACTGCCGTTGCGCCAGCGTTTCCAGATATTTCTTTCACGCCTCCTATGGAGGGAAAAGGAGCTTCCCATCGTCGTGAGGTTTGCGCCAAGATTGGTATCGCCGTGGGTGGCATTGCAATTATTTCATGGTTTGTTATCGCACTTGGAATTGTGTTCGCCATTTTAGGGACACTGTTTTCGTATTTTGGGTTACAGTCATCGCGTACAAAATATGCACGCATTGGTTTGTACTTGTCTTTAGTTGGAGGATTGCTCTCTCTCGTTTATGTGTTCGTGGTGTATGCAGGGTTCATAAATTATAATTTTTTTACGAACGAGCTCTGGGGAATTCCCTCAGGTGGGGTACAAAAGTTTGAATAATTGATTAAAGAAAAGGGTAGGGGTAAAAACAAGGTCCGCGTTATGCGGACCTTGTTTTTACCCCATTTCACCTTATTTTCTAAACTTTAGATCGTTTTAATTTTTACTTTTTTGTGATATAATAGTCATATATGGCACGAAAAGAAGGACAATCAAAATCCGCAGGAGAGGCTCCTCTCGATGCGGAACGGGTTTCTATTGTACCCATGGACATTAGTAAAGAGATGCGAGATTCGTATCTTGACTATGCTATGTCCGTTATTACCTCACGCGCCCTCCCTGATGCACGTGATGGATTAAAGCCAGTACATCGTCGCATTCTTTTTTCTATGCACGAGATGGGGCTCACGGCTTCGGCAAAGTTTCGTAAATCAGCTGCTGTCGTTGGAGATGTGTTGGGAAAGTATCACCCGCACGGCGATTCTTCGGTGTACGATGCTATGGTTAAACTCGCACAGGAGTTTGCCACACGCTACCCATTGGTTATTGGGCAAGGAAACTTTGGCAGTATCGACGGAGATTCTCCCGCAGCAATGCGTTACACCGAGGCAAAAATGTCGCGCGTCTCAGCAGAACTGTTGCGTGACCTTGAAAAAGAAACCGTAGACTTTCGTCCAAACTATGACGGTACCCGCAAAGAACCCGTAGTATTTCCTTCTTCGGTGCCAAACCTTCTCTTGAACGGTACCCTTGGTATTGCTGTTGGTATGGCGACCAACATTCCGCCTCATAATTTGGGTGAGCTTGTGGATGCAACTATTCACCTCATTGATGAACCTCAAGCAACCTCAGAAGATCTCCTTGCGTATGTAAAAGGTCCAGACTTTCCTACGGGTGGTATTGTGTTTGGGGAAAAAGATATGCATCATGCGTATACGACGGGTCGTGGTGGCGTGGTGGTCCGTGGAGAAGCAGAGATTATTGACGAAAAGAACACAAGTCAGATTATCATTACGTCACTCCCATATCGCGTTAACAAAGCAGAGCTCATTGTTAAGATTGCGGATCTTGTTCGTGAAAAAAAGCTCGAGGGTATCAGAGGGTTGCGTGATGAATCCACCAGAGACATCCGCGTTGTCATCGATCTGAAAAACGGAGCATACCCGCAGGCGGTGTTAAATTTCCTCTATAAGCACACCGATCTTGAAAATTCGTTTCACTATAATATGGTGGCGCTCGTGGATGGTGTTCCTCAGACACTTTCACTCAAAGGACTTCTCTCAACCTTTATTGGGCATCGTCAGGTGGTGGTGCGTCGACGCACGGAGTATGATCTTCGTAAAGCAGAAGAGCGCGAGCATATTTTGCTTGGTCTTAAGAAGGCACTCGACCATATCGATCGCGTTATTACCATCATTCGTGGTTCAAAAGATACCGTTACCGCAAAAGTAAATTTGATAAAAGAATTCAAATTCTCTGATATTCAGGCAGTCGCCATTTTGGAGATGAGACTTCAGAAGCTCGCAGGACTTGAACGCAAAAATGTAGAACTTGAGCTCAAGGAAAAACAAGAATTCATCAAGGAATGCAAAGAACTTCTTGCAAGTCCTAAGAAAATTTTGACTATTGTTAAAAAGGAGCTCGGGGAAGTGAAGGAAAAATATGGTGATGCACGCAAAAGTCGCGTAGTGAAGCATGGCGCGCAATCTATTTCCTTAGAAGATATGATTCCTGACGAGGAGTCGATGCTCGTGTATACAAAGGGCGGATACGTCAAACGAACGAATCCTTCTGAATACCGCAAACAAAATCGTGGTGGGGTAGGTGTCGTCGATCTCAATACCAAAGACGAGGATTTCATCACGCTCTTTATGTCAGCAACGACACATAGCGATATGCTCTTTTTCTCGGATCGTGGCAAGGCATACCAAATCAAGATGTACGATATTCCCGAAGGTAAGCGTGCTACCCGTGGCAAGTCTATTATGAACTTCATTGCGCTTTCTGGCGAAGAGAAAGTAACTTCAATTCTTGCAATGCCAAAGAGTGTAAAAGAAGGCAAACTTGCACTGTTTATGGTAACCAAGCAGGGAACTATCAAGAAAAGTTCCGCGGAAAGTTTCAAGGACGTACGCAGAAGCGGTATTATTTCAATCAAACTCGATCAGGGAGACGAACTTCTTGCTGCGCTCTTTACGGAAAAGGGTGATGATATTATTTTGACGACCGCAAAAGGTCAGGCTATTCGTTTTAAAGAATCTGATGTTCGCGAAATGGGACGCACGGCAGGTGGCGTACGCGGTATGAAGCTTGGTAAGAATGATTTCATTATCGGTGCTGATGTGGTAAAGAAAGACGCGGAAAAACCAGAACTTTTGGTTATGAGTGAAAATGGTTACGGCAAGAAAACCGCCATTAAGGAATATAAAATACAGAAACGTGGTGGTTCAGGTATTAAAACAGCAAAGATTACGGCAAAAATTGGTGCGCTTATGACGGCAAAGGTAGTAACCCCCGCATACGAAGAACTCGTTGCTATCTCTAAAAAAGCACAGGTGATTCGCATTGATATTAAGGATGTGCCGACACTCGGTCGTGACACACAGGGTGTACGTATTATGAAATTATACGAAGGAGACGGTATTGCATCGCTCACGTGTTTGTAGGGTCCCCACTTTGATATTATGAAGAATCCTAATTTTAACAATGAAGGTTATGAGTCACTCAAAGTATCTGAAGTAGAGAATATTACAAAAGTCGAATGGGAGAACATTAAGATTTTTCGAGTTCGTCATGGCGATACTCTATACAAGGAGCAATTGGGCGGTCTCAGTGAAGGTGTAATTGATCTTACAGAAAAAGGGATTCAGCAATTAGAAGATGCAGCTGATAAGATCGCTGAAAGGCTGGATAAGAAGACGGATGTTATTTCCATTATTTCAAGTCCTCGGCAAAGAACTAAAGACTCTGCTGGTATTATTAAGCGCGTTCTGACAGAGAGAGGATTTAGTGTTTGGGAGGATCCGAAAGCACGAGTAGAGCAAGATAGAATTAGGAGCACTGATCTGTTTAATTCTGATGATGAAGTAATCCATGTTAGCGATCCTGAGTATGTTGAAGGCTGGTCAAAAATAGCCACAGATATGTCTCAGAAATTACAGCCAGGAGAGACAGGCGTTCAACTCTGGAAGCGAGGAGCCATTCCTTCTACTGAGAAAGCTGAAGATGTTAGTAATCGTTCCCGAGATCAGTTGACTTTTTTGACTCGAATAGCGCGACAGATACAACCTAAACTTGATAAGCATATTATTATTGTTCAAGTGGAGCACGAGGAGACTATGGATGATTTGTTAGAGTTTGCAAGTGAGGGGAAGTTGGGAATTGCGGCTGGTAATGGAGTGGAGAAAGGTGAAGTTATTGAACTTGATATACCTGTAAAAGGTAATGACATCGTGGTCACCCCCATTTCAAGAGGTCTAGAGCCAACTACTGTTACGGTGGAGTTTGATCATTTAAAGCGCAAATTTAGAAGTAAAAAACATGAAATTGAATGAACAAATCTATAGTTATTTCTCTGTAAAAAAGGAATCAGATGACGATTTCTTTATTAGTCTCCCTCCACTTCAAGAAGTTAAGGAAATCGGGAAAGGATTGCAAAACGTAAATTACGAGCTACTCTTTGAGGGTAACTTAAAATATATTCTTCGCTTCAATACATGGAAAGGAGAAGATGTATACGGAGAAGTAGTTAGTATAAGAGATGAATTTGAAATATTAAAAGCATTAGAGTCATACTGCATAGCCCCAAAAGTTTTTTACTGTGATACTACGCGAAAAGCTTTGCCGTTCGACTTTCTCATAGAGGAGTATTTATATAATGACGGAGAAAAAACTATTGAAGATTTTGAGAACTCTGTGAAGGTCGTTAAAAAAATACATAGTCTTACGCTGGATGATAAGGCACGGAAATTATTCAAAAGGAGTCCAGATGCCCCCCATAAAATTAATCGATATAAAAGATGGCAAGAAATAATTTTAAACGAGAGTGGTGATCCTTTGGCTTTGTTGCTTGAGACGAATAAAGAGGTTTATTTTAAGTATGTTAATGAGCACGCATCTCTCTTAGAGGGGGACACCCCACTTCATTGCGACTTATTTCCAGAGAACTTTCTTCATTATAATAATTCTTGGTTCTTAATTGACTGGCAAACCCCAGGGTTGGGTAATAAATATTGGGACATAGCTTTTCTTTTATGGAATTTTTCCTATCAATTTAGCTTGGGACGAGAATTGACGAACGAGGAAGAAAAGAAAATCATTAGCGCTTATTTTGAAGATGAAGGTGATCAAAAAGTCGCGCTACAAGAAATTAAAAAGTTATTACCAATTTTATATATTGACCTTTTTCAATTTTTACTTTACAAAAGTGTAGTCTTCAAGAGAGAGAAGCTCCCACTCTGGCTAAGGGATTTCCTTCAAAAACGACTCGAGGTGGCAAAAGACTTAATTTTAAAAGAAAAAACAGTTTCATACTGGTTTTTGCAGATGAAACGCTGATTCGTAAGAAATTGATAGATCTTTTTCTTAAAAACAACTTACAAAACAAGAGTATCCTTATATAGGGTCATCTTTTTTTGATTGCGATGACATGAGTACTACGGTATACTGTAGTTACATAATATGAACGTAGAAAATTTTGCTAACCCGGAAGTAAACATTCGAGAGCTTGGTGTGTACGAAGGACAGGTTGCTGTCGATTTTGGCGCAGGGACTGGTACGTACACAATGTTGCTTGCTGAACGTGTAGGGGAGGGTGGTCGTGTGATAGCGGTTGAAGTGCAAAAAGAATTTCTTACAAATATCAAAAATGACGCTACGGCGCGCGGGTTCAAAAATATCGAAGTTATTTGGGGCGACATTGAACGTTCTCAAGGAACAAAAATTAAGGACGCTATTGCAGATGTAGCCGTTGTTTCTAACGTGCTTTTTCAAGCAGAGGATAAGGAGGGGCTTGTTCGTGAGGTAAAGCGTGTTTTAAAAACTCAAGGGAAGCTATTATTGATAGATTGGAAGGAATCTTTTGGTAACCTTGGTCCCACAGCAGACGCTGTTGTTTCAGAACGCACCGCCCTTGAGTTGTGTGAGCGCGAAGGATTTGTGGTGAAAAAAACATTTGCTGCCGGCGAGCATCATTATGGGATAGTGCTATATAAATCATAAGTTTAAGATATGAAATCTCCTAAATTATTTCAAATCGTGCTCATTGGTATTTTTGTAGTGTTCCTCGGTATTGGCATGCTTGCGTTTTCAGGTTATTTACCTACCCCAAGCGACCCGAAGGATGTTAACTATGGTGAGGTGACCATGTGGGGCGTTTTACCATCGAGTGTCATGGATCCGCTCCTTTCATCGACGGGTCCAATTCGTAATGAAAAAATTATTATCAAATATGTAGAAAAGAAAAAAGAAACGCTTGATCAGGAATTCATCGAAGCGCTTGCAAGAGGAGAGGGTCCTGACCTTATAGTACTTCCGCATTATAGTGTTGCGAAAAATCTCGACAAACTTACTATTATTCCGTTTGAGTCAGTGACGGAAAATTATTTTAAAAATACTTTTCTTGAGGAAGGAGAATTGTTCCTTCAGTCCAAGGGTACCGTAGCGCTTCCTTTTGTCATTGATCCAATTGTGATGTATTGGAATCGAGATATCTTTACGAACCTCTCTATCGTTACCCCTCCTACGAAATGGAAAGAATTTTATACCCTCGCGCCACGCGTTACCGTGCGTGATACCTCAGGAAACATTAAACAGAGTTTCGTGTCGTTTGGTGAGTACACTAATGTAAACAATGCAAAAGATATTTTATCAATGCTCGTTTTACAATCGGGGAGCAAGATTGTTGAAGGTAATGAAGATTATATTTATTCTACGATTGGAAGATCGTCGAGCTCTGATGTTCCTCCTCCTGCGATGGGGGCAGTGCGCTTCTTTATGGAATTTTCTAAGCCAGATAAGGATTCATACTCTTGGAACCGTTCACTTCCAAATTCACGCCGAATGTTTGAGGCGGGTAATCTTGCACTCTATTTTGGATATGCGAGTGAGTATGTGCCTATCGCACAAAAAAATCCCCACCTCAATTTCAGTGTAGCGGTGGTGCCTCAAGCAGAACAAACGACAGTAAAGAGTACTTTTGGAAAAATGGATGGCCTTGCGGTAGTGAAGGCGGGGAAGAACCAAAGTGGTGCACTGTATGCTGCGCTCCTTCTTTCGCGCGCTGATGTACAGCAGGCTCTTGCGGAGAACATAAAACTTCCCCCTGTGCGCCGTGATCTTGTTTCTGTTCGTCCAAATGACGCCGTATCAGTTGCGTTTTATGATTCTGCGATCATTGCGCGAGGTTGGCGTGACCCATCACCAAAAGAAACTGACCAGATTTTCCGTGCGATGGTCGAGGGTATTAGCTCAGGGAAGGTGCAAATTACCGAGGCACTCACCCTTGCACAGGGCGGTATCGATAAACTTTTACAGGGTAGGTAGTACAGATCATCATTGATATGAATAATATTTTACGAAAAACAGGAGGGGTAGTGCTTGCGAGTGGGATACTTGCTCTACCGTTGTTATCAATAGGTGCGAGTGATTTGATTGTTTGTGGGGGTCTCGATTGTGGTTTTTATGATTTAATTAAATTGGCAAACGCTATCGTTAAGTTTCTTTTTATTGACATAGCAATTCCTCTCGTGGCGTTGGGGATTATGTATGCGGGTGCACGACTCATTATTTTTCAAAATAAAGAAAAGGAAAAAACAGCAGCAAAAGAAATGCTCACGAATATTGGATATGGTTTCGCGCTTATGCTCGGGGTATTTGTACTCGTAAAGTTTGTCCTCGCTCAGTTCCTTTCAGAGGGATTCACTACATTCCTCCTTGAATAGGAGTAGGGGCAGGGTGTATACTATTTATATTATATGAAAAAAATATTAGTGTCGCTAATTACCTTTTGTGCCGTGAGCGTTCCTGGTTCATTCGTTTTTGCTGAGGTGCTCAAAAATCCTATTAAGTACAACACATTTTCAGCGTTTGTTGCAGCAGTAACCAAGACGGCAGTTCAGGTTCTCATGCCGTTTGTTGTACTCGCATTTATTTATGCTGGGTTTTTGTTTGTGAAAGCGCAAGGAAATGATAAGACGTTAGGCGAAGCCAAGAAAGCGATGACATGGAGCGTGGTCGGAGCCCTCATTCTTTTTGGTGCATGGGGTTTTGCAGAGATGATTGGCAAAACTGTTGAGACATTTACTAAGTAACCTCATTATACTTTATGAACATTGCTAAAAAAGTTTTTTCGATAAGTTTAGTTGGGGTTCCTTCCGTTACTCTTGCGGCAGTGAATATTGGTACGCTTGATTTTAAAGGTCTTGTTGCGTATGTTCTTGAGGATTTTATTAAACCGATAACGGTAGTTATTCTTTCTTTGGCGGTAGTATATTTTCTTTGGAATATTTTTAATATAATTCGTGCGAGTAAAAAAGGGGAGGAACTTGCTGACCTTAAAAGTAAAGCGTTGTGGGGGGTTATCGCTATTTTTGTAATGGTATCAATGTGGGGGCTCGTGAGTATTTTGGTAAACACACTTGCGCCAGGGGCAGGTATCCCTGTGGGGGGTGGTCCGGCAAACATTAACTTTAGTGGTTTTGATAATGAGGGTACGAGTACAGGAGGGGTTAAAAATTTTTTGAAGTAACTATACGGAGTCCTTGCCCTTTCGGGGTGGGTTTTATATAATTACCTAAAGACAAAATTAACGTCTGAATAATTATTAGTTAATAGTTTATACATATATGAAAAAAGTTATTGCACTTGGTTTAGCGCTTGCTCCTTCGTTTGCTTTTGCGGCAATTACAGACGTAAATAGCATTCTTAGTTTTGCTATGTCGCTCTTGAACTCAGCTACGGTGCTTATTATGGCGGCAGCGGTAGTATGGTTTCTTATTGGCGTGTTCCAGTTTATCAAAGCTGCGGGTGACGCAGCAGGAAAATCTGAGGGACGTAACAAAATAATCTACGGTATCGTTGGTCTTGCTGTGATGGCTTCGGTATATGGTCTCGTAAATATTTTGGTTAACACCGTAGGTCCTGACAATAGACCGATTACCCCACCTTCACTCCCCATACTTCCTCGATAATAGGTATTCTAAATAAATAATTTTTTACTGTGGACATTATTGAAAAAATCCAATCTGAAATCCTTGATCCCATCATCGTACTCCTTTTTGGTGTTGCTGTTGTTTATTTCCTGTATGGACTTTTAAAGTTTATACAGAATGCAGACAACGAAACTGCACAAAAGGAGGGTAGACAACATATGTTGTGGGGGGTAATCGGTATTTTCTTTATGATTGCGGTGTATGGAATATTGAATTTTGCTGCTAACGTTGTTGGCGCGCCACGACCGTACTAGAGAACGTTAGTGAGCTACAAACATAAAAGCGAGAATTCGTTAGAATTCTCGCTTTTATGTTTGTAGCGTCATTATTTCCATCCACAAAGTTCACTTATAGCCTGGTACACTTCTTCATGAATTTCTTTAGGGTCACGATCTCCGCTAATGAGTAGAGTTTCATTCGGTAATTTTTCGGCGAAGGTTCTAAACCCCGCACGTGCGCGTTCGAAAAATTCAATAGGTTCTACGTCAAACAATGAGCGGGTACGCACCGCATCAGTGTTTACACGACGCTTTGCTTCAACTGCAGATACGTCAAAGATGAGGTACAGAACGGGGTGATATTCCCCAAAAATATTATTGCGAATTTCCCAAAATAAATTTTCAAGTTCAAATCGTTGTTTCGTATGAATCTGGTATGCAAACAATGAAGAGTCTCCGCGTTCAGAAATTACGGGTGTTCCTTCTTTGAGGTTGGGAAGCGCGACTTCTTCGAGCCAGTGTGAGTGCGCCGCGGACAAGAGGAGAAACTGTGTACGTGCACTTGCTTGAACACCTTCGGGGGTAGAAAAAATCTGCCTAATTTTTTCTGAAAGGGGAGATCCGCCGGGTTCGCGGGTAAAGCAAATTTTATGCTCATCTTTCAAGCGTTCTTTAAGAAGTGCAGCTTGGGTGCTTTTCCCTGAACCATCAATGCCGTCAAAAATAATAAGTGGTGTTTTTTTCATAATGGTTATTATAACATTACATTTTTCCTGGCGCAGAGATACCTAGTGTTGAAAGAACCTCCTCTAATGTTTTCTTTGCGGAACGCGCAAGGAGGAGTGCACCTTCGTCGTATTGTTCGTTTTCTATGATACGTACATCGCGATAAAATGCATTCGTAGCGCTCGCAAGTTCGGTTGCATATACGGTAAGTGTGTTTACGTTATACGTGAGCGCAATATCGGTAATCACTTCTTGAAATTCAATAATACGGGAGGCGAGTGTGTGTGCAGAAGGAATGTTCATAAGTTCCAGAAACGTTGTTCTTGTATGTGGCGTCAGAAGACGAGTTTTTTCTTCAATCGATGCAATGCGTGCGTGTGCGTATTGCACGTAGTATACAGGGTTTTTCTCTGATTTTTCGCGTGCAAGTGCCATATCGAACGTCATTTGTGTCGAGAGAGCTTTTTCGTTAAAGAACCATCTCACAATATCTATACCAAATTCTTCTACGAGATCGCGTAGTAATATTACGTTACCGGCGCGTTTAGACATTTTTTTTGAGACCCCATCTTCCTTGAGGGACACCATTTGAGCACAGAACACTATTGGCTGGAGCGTATCTCCATGAGGAGCCTTTGGCCAACCAAGGATTTGTCCTGCGGCTTGCATGCGCTTGATGTGACCGTGGTGGTCTGAACCCCATACGTCAATAACAGTCGTGAATCCTCGTTCAAATTTCTTTTGATGGTAGGAGATATCGGCGACAAAATAAGTCATTGTGCCATCGGAGCGTACGACGACACGATCCTCGTCATCGCCATACGCACTCGTCTTGAGCCAGAGCGCCCCTTCTTTTTCGTAGGTAACACCATGTTCTTTAAGGAGTGCGAGCATCTTTTCGTTAACTCCTGCACCGCGAAGTTCTGCATCCTCTGAATACCATACGTCAAAGTGCACACCGAGATTGTTCTCTATAAATGCGCGGTTGCTTGCTTGTACTAACCCTGCGAGTTTCACCCCTGCTTCTTTAGGGGATAATCCTTCTACGTTAAGAGTACGCATTTTTTCTTCAAGTTCAGGAGTTTTATATTGCTCGCCAAGCCCGAGTGCTGTTTTACCGAGTTCATTGATTTGATTGCTGTCGCGCGAATCGTTGATATAAAATTCACGCGTTACGTTTGCGCCGGCGAGGGTAAGTACGCGTGCAAGTGTGTCACCATAAAAAGCACTTCGCGCGTGGCCAATATGGAGTTCGCCTGTGGGATTGGTCGAGATGAATTCAATATTAATGTTCTCATTTTTACGAACCAACTCCTTTTCTTGTTCTTGCATGACCTCTTGCTCTAGGGTAGTGGGGGTGAGAAAAAAGTTCAAGAACCCAGGTCCTGCAACTTCTATTTTTTCTATTTCTGGAGCAGGAATACGCATAAGATTTTCAGTGAGGCTTCCCGCAAGATCGCGCGGAGAAATACCCATCTTTTTACCATAGACGAGCGCTACGTTGGTGGTGTAGTCACCGTGAGAAGATGTCGTAGGACGTTCGATTTTTACCTTATGTACCTCGATACCTTGAGATTCTAGTGCTTCTGTGACGAGTGTTTCTATTCGTTTTCGTATCATAAAAACATCATAGCATAGGGCATACTAAAATTAAAAACCAATAAATAAAGATCTTTTGCCAGTCTTGCCGTAGATTTTTTGTGTTATTGCATATCGCGTGGTAGAATAATATATTATGCAAGACAGTAAAAAAAATACCGTCATCTCTATTACTACCGGCACCCTCATTAAGGGGCTTGCGGTCATTGCTGGTTTTTGGGTGCTATACATTCTTCGTGATCTTATTCTTGTGGTGCTTACTGCGGTGATACTTGCATCTTCTATTGAGCCTGCCGTAAAGTTTTTTAAACGATATCGTATTCCTCGAATCCCGGCAGTGCTTACTATTTATCTCACCTTGGTGGGGTTTGTGGTGGGAATTGCGTATATCTTTATTCCTCCACTCTTCGGTGATTTTGCTGATTTTGCTCAAAAGCTTCCTGCTATTGCGTCTGAAGTTAATAGCAGTATTTTTGGCGAAAATCCAGAAGTGTACAAGAAGAGCCAGACGCTCATTACGCAAGTCTCTCAAGAAATTACGCCAAATGACCTTATCTCATCCTTGGGAGATATTTCTGATGCATCAAAAAGTATTACCGGTACTATTCGTGTTGTGTTTGGGGGAATCTTTAGTTTTATTTTAATTGTCATCCTTTCGTTTTATTTTGCAATGCAGGAGCGTGGAATTGAGAATTTTTTAAGAATTATTATTCCTTTTAGTAAGGAAGCGTACGCGATCGATCTCTGGGAGCGCTCAAGAAATAAGATTGGCAAGTGGATGCAGGGACAACTTCTTCTGGGTGTACTCATCTTTGTGCTGGTATATCTCGGGCTTACCATATTCGGGGTACCGTATGCACTTACCTTAGCGCTCCTTGCGGGGGTTCTCGAATTGATTCCTATTTTTGGCCCTATTATTGCGGCAATTCCTGCAGTTGCTATCGCATATACTTCAGGAGGAGCGGGCCTCTCGCTTATTATCGTCGGTTTTTATGTCTTAGTTCAGCAATTTGAAAGTCATTTGATTTATCCGCTCGTTGTGCGTAAAGTGGTAGGTGTGCCGTCTATCCTTGTTATTCTCGCGCTTATCATCGGGTCTAAACTTGCAGGTTTCCTCGGCATCCTAATTGCTATTCCTGTTGCTGCGGCGCTCATGGAAATAGTTGAAGATATTGAGAGAAAGAAGGGAATGAAATAGGGTTTCTAAACGTTCGATATTTTGTAGTAGTAACATTTTGTCCGTCATCGTACGGCAGTATAGTAATGTGCGGTTAATTATTTTATGAAATTTTATATTACGACACCAATTTTTTATGCAAATGCGCGCCTCCATATGGGGCACACGTACACACTTGTTCTTGCGGATATTTTAGCGCGTTACCATCGCACCATTGGCGATCAAACTTTTTTCTTAACAGGTTCTGATGAGCACGGCGAGAAGATTGCACGCGCAGCACAAAAGGAAGGTCTCGGACCTCAAGTTTTTGTAAACGGTAAAGCTGAATTGTTTCAAGAATTATTAAAAGAGCTTCATATTTCCAACGATACGTTTATTCGTACATCCGATCAGAAAAGACACTGGCCTGGCGCGGTGAAGCTCTGGCGTGCACTGGAAGCGTCGGGTGATATCTATCAGGGAATCTATCATGGTCTCTATTGTGTTGGATGTGAAGCATTCGTTACAGAAAAAGAACTCGTACACGGAAAATGTGTACTCCATGATATGGTTCCAGAAAAAATCGAAGAGGAAAATCTGTTCTTTAAACTTTCTCGTTATTCGACAGAACTCAAACGACTTATTGAAAGCGGGGAATTAAAAATTACGCCAGAAAGTCGAGGGCGTGAAATGCTCGCGCTTATTGGTGAAGGTCTTGCCGATGTGAGCATTTCACGTTTGATGGGTGGGGTACCATGGGGTGTACCATTACCCTCTGACCCAAGTAAGGTTATGTATGTGTGGTGTGATGCGCTTTCGAGTTATCTCTCGGCGCTTGGATACGGAAGTGATGACGAGACAAACGTGAACCTTTATTGGCCAGCAGATGTGCAAATTCTCGGCAAAGATATTTTGCGATTTCATGCACTTCTCTGGCCAGCACTTCTTCTCTCGGCGCACCTTGCCCCACCTAAAGAGCTCCTGGTACACGGATTTATTACCTCTGGGGGTGCCAAGATGTCAAAGACACTCGGTAATGTTCTCGACCCAGAAGAATTCATCAAAGAGTACGGCATCGATGCACTCAGGTACTATCTTGCCCGTGAAGTATCTACTACGGAAGACGGTGATCTTACGCGAGAGAAATTTAAAGAAACCTATAATGCGAATCTTGCGAATGGGTTAGGGAATCTCGTTTCGCGTACGCTGAAAATGGCAACGCAGTATTTTAATGGCACCATAACGAGCGAGCCATCGCGTGTGCCGCCACTTCGTGTGGACAATGCCACTCTGTCGGTTATTGGTGATCTCGAGGGGGTAAATATTCCCTATGTGATTATGAATGATATTTTGCCACGCTACCATGCGCTGTTGCGTGCACATGAAATACCTAAAGCGATGGATGTCGTGTGGGAGTTGATAGGATACCTTGATGGATATATTACGAGCTATGAACCATTCAAGCTTATTAAAACTGACCCGGAAATGACCGAGCGTGTTATTTGGGGTCTTGTGTACGGGCTCCACGAAATTGCAGAAATGCTTTTCCCAATGATGCCACTCACCGCAGGGAAAATCAAAGAACTCATTACCGTAAAAGAGGAGGAAGGTATTGTTACGTTTACTACTGCTTCGTTGTCCGCGCCGTTATTTATGAGAAAAGAATAATATTTATTCTATGGCACCTCGTTTTTTTGATATTCATACCCACCTTAACGATAAGACTTTTCACAATGACCGTGAGGCGGTTCTTTCAAGGATGCACGCACGCGATGTATGGGGAATTGTTGTTGGCACTGACTACAAGAGTTCTCAGGATGCGGTTATGATTGCATCGTTCTCTGGAGAGGGGATATTTGCAACCATCGGTGTGCATCCTATCGATACGCATACAGAAAATTTTAGAGAGCATTTTTTTGAGGAGCTTATCCAAAAGAAAAACGTCATTGCGATAGGGGAGTGCGGGCTGGATTATTCTCATATCAGCAATGTTCCCGATATTGAAAAAGAAAAAGCGCGTCAGAAAAAACTTTTTGAAGATCAGATAGATTTTGCCATCACGCACGATCTTCCGTTGATGATTCATTGTCGCGATAGTGACAAGAGTCTTCAAGATGCCCACCATGACACCTTGGCACTTTTCCAAGAGAAGAAAAAAACTGCTGGCGAGCGCTTGCGGGGGAATGTTCACTTTTTTTCACAAACAATAGACATTGCGCGTGAGTATTTTGCGCTTGGTTTTACTATTTCATTTACGGGCGTGATTACATTTTCTCGCGAATATGATGAAGTTGTTCGTGAGTCACCTCGTGATTTTCTTATGGTAGAGACAGATTGTCCCTACGTTACGCCGGTGCCCCATCGTGGTACCCGTAATGAGCCGATATATGTAGAAGAGGTTGTTAAGAAAATTGCTGAAATTCGCGGGGAGGACTATGAGCTCGTCCGTGAATCTTTGGTCAAAAATGCGCTCAGAGTTTTTAATATTAACGAATAAATTGTGCACCTTTGCGTGAAAGAACGCAGGCCCCTTCGAACGTTGACTTAGCAGACTTCTTCTGGTAGTATGTGCGGGTTATTAGCGGATTATCAGGTAGTGGGGCATACCCCCAAATAAAGTAATATATGAATCATAACGAACACACGGAGCCACGCATTTATGAGCTTGGCTACCACCTTGTACCGACGATTGCAGAGGAGCAGATCCCGCAGGTGTCGGGCGCCGTGCGTGGGATGATTGAGGCGATTTCCGGCAACATTATTGCCGAAGAAACACCTATATTCATTGATCTCGCGTACCAGATTGTTAAAACGGTAGAGCATAAGCACTATCGTTTCGACGATGCGTATTTTGGTTTCATCAAGTTTGAGGCAAGTCCCGAGGGAATTGCGACACTTGAAGAGGCACTCAAGAAAGACGATAACGTTCTACGTTATTTAGTTGTTAAAACACTCAAGGAAAACACATTCCTTTCTAAAAAGTTTCCTTCAGCAAAAGTAAAAGAGCGTGAAGAAGAGGCAGTACCTCCCGTTGCGGAAGAGCAAATTCTTGTTTCAGAAGAAGCTTCGCTTGAGGTAGAGGCTCCTGCTGTTGCTTCTGATGAGCTCGACAAGGCTATTGATGAATTGGTTGCATAGGAGAGAAGCATAGTGGTATCATGAAGAATAAAGGAAATTATTAACTATTAACTCATCTCATTATGTACCTCAACAAAGCAATCGTGTACGGCAACCTTACGCGCGACCCAGAGCTTAAGGCGCTTCCTACGGGAAATAAGGTTACCAGTTTTTCTGTCGCGACAAATCGTGTTTGGAAGGACAAGAATGGTGCAAAGCAGGAAAGTGTTGATTATCACAATGTTGTTCTTTACGGAAAAATTGCAGAGCTTGCTGCACAGTATCTCAAGAAAGGTAATTCAGTATTGATTGAAGGACGTATGCAGACAAGAAGTTGGGATGACGCTTCCGGCAAAAAATACCGCACCGAGATCATTGCAGACAATATGCAGTTTGGCCCACGTGGTGGCGGAACGAGTACAGGAGGAAGCGGTCCATCAACAGGTTCTCCTTCCAGCGCTAAAGCAAATACTCCTTCAGTTCCCGAGCCACTTGAAACGATTGAATATCCCGAAGAGGATATCAACCCAGATGACATTCCATTCTAAGTAAAGAAAGAAATTATTTATTAGGTATTATTACATCATTAAAATTATGACCCAATGTTACTTTTCAGCAAACAATGTAAAGCTTATTGATTACAAAGATGCTGAGATCTTGAAGAAATACATCAACCCCCACGGACGTATGATTGCAAGCAAGCATACTGGTGTGTGTGCAAAGCACCAGCGCCAGTTGGCAAATGCAGTCAAGCGTGCGCGTTTTATGGCATTGCTTCCGTTTGTCGCAAAATAAAGATTGTTTACTAGCGGTGCGCCAATTACTATAGTAAATGGCGCACCGCTATTTATTGAAACAGGACGAATTAATACAAAATATTATGGCACATCCAAAAGAAGAAAAAACACTTATTATTATTAAGCCTGACGCTATCCACCGCGGGCTTCTTGGTGAGATCGTTACTCGTTTTGAGCGCAAGGGATTGAAAATTGTGGGGATGAAGATGCTTCAGCTTGAAGATGCCCTTCTTGAGGCGCACTACGCACATATTAAAGACAAGCCATTCTTTGTAGGAATAAAAAACTACATGAAATCTTCTCCTGTTGTGGTGATGGTACTCTCGGGTATCAATGCGGTATCCGCAACTCGCATCATTGTAGGTCCAACCAAGGCATATGAGGCAGATGCAGGTAGTATTCGTGGCGACCTCTCACTCTCAATGCAATCAAACGTAGTGCATTCTTCAGATTCTGTGGAGTCTGGCGTAGCAGAAGTAACTAGATTTTTCTCTGAAGAAGAACTTTTTGATTACAAGAAAACAGATTTTGATTACATTTATGCAGACGAAGTATTTTAAATTTATATTATAAATATTTTTTCTACAAAATCCTTGCACATCGCAAGGATTTTGTTTTCTAGTTACATTTTCTTATTGCAAAAAATGTAATAGTGCGTATAGTTAGAGTAGGGTTATTTGATATATTGACTCCATAGTTATTGGCAAGGGATCCTGTATTTGTGTGCGCCGTGGTGCATACGTGAGGGAACCCACCTAGATTTTACTAGGGCCAGTATCCCTCAAATAGCCCCAAGAAAAACCCCTGCGCCTCTGCGAAGGGGTTTTTCTAATATAAGGGGTGCGCGGGGAATTATCAGCTATTTTGCTAGCTCCTTTTTATTCCTTTGTGTATACTGCTCATATGACACAAAGAAAATTTCCTTGGTTTCTTGCGGTAGCTCTTTTTATTATTACAGGAGTTAATAGTGTGGCGAATTATTATTCATGGTATTGGACCATTCGGTGGTTTGATATGCCTATGCATTTTGCGGGTGGTGCGTGGCTTGCGGGTGTTACCATATGGTGGAAGTTTTTTTCAGGTAGGCAGGATATGTCTTCGGTGGCGCCCACCATTACACGTTTGATCGTGTGGGGCGTGGGAGGAGCTTTTGTTATAGGATTAGGTTGGGAAGTATACGAATCTGTTGTTTCTTTTTTAACACAGGGACATATTAATAATATACAAGACACCATCAGCGACCTATTCTTGGATATGGCGGGAGGAACGCTCGTGGCAATCTTGTATAATATAAGAAAACGTTATGCTTAAACTTGGCTTTTACGGTGCTGCAGGGGAGGTGACTGGTTCAAATCATCTTTTAGAAGGTGCGGGTGCAAAAATTTTGATTGATTGTGGATTTTTTCAAGGGGTGAAGGTGTGTGATGATAAAAATAGTGATCCTTTCCCCTACGACCCAAAAACAATTGATGCACTCTTTGTTACCCATGCGCACCTCGATCACATTGGGCGTATCCCTAAGCTCGTCTTGGATGGATTCAAAGGTAAAATATATTCTACGCCACCAACGAAACAAATTGCGCAGCTTATGCTCGAAGATACGTTGCGGGTTATTGCGCGTGAGGCAAAAGCGGACAACCACGAGCCACTCTATCTCGAAGAATCCGTACGGCAAACAATGTCCCGCTGGGAGACCGTGCCGTATGATCAAGAAGTTGTTATCGGGGAACTCCATATACGATTTCGTGATGCAGGGCATATCCTCGGATCAGCGATGCTTGAGATAGAACATAATGGTAAAAAACTCGCATACTCAGGCGACCTCGGTAATTCTCCTGCGCCACTTCTTATGGATACAAAGTTACTTTCTGGTATTGATTATCTTGTCATGGAGGCGGTGTACGGTGATCGTACACACGAAGATCGCGAAAAACGCGTACATTTATTGGAAGAAATCATCAAAGAAACAATTGCTCGCGGAGGTACACTGATGATCCCTGCGTTTTCCATAGAGCGCACGCAGGATCTACTATACGAATTGAATGAGCTTGTGGAAGGTCAAAAAATTCCAGAAATTCCTGTTTTTGTGGATTCACCACTCGCGATTAGAGTAACAGAGGTGTATCGAAAAAATGGTTCGTACTTTAATAAAGAAACCAAGGACGATATTAAAGGAGGGGATGATATTTTCAAGTTTCCCCGACTTCGTTTTACGGAACGCACTGAGGATTCTATTGCAATCAAAGATGTCCCTGCTCCTAAAATAGTTATTGCGGGGTCCGGTATGTCAAACGGAGGCCGTATTCTCCATCATGAGCGTAATTATTTGGGTGACCCCAAAAGCATCTTGCTCCTTATTGGCTATCAGGCAGTCGGCACGATGGGACGTGCACTCCAAGAAGGGGTAACCTCAGTGCGAATTTTTGATGAAGATGTTTCTGTACGCGCAAAAATAGCGGTAATTAACGGATATTCTGCGCACAAGGATACGAATGCACTCCTTGAATTTGTGGGAACAATGCAGGACACGGTGAAAAAAGTGTTTGTGGTGCACGCTGAACCTGGCGCTGCGTTGTTTTTTGCCCAGCGTGTTCGCGACTACCTTGCAATCGATACGCGTATTCCAAAAGCAGGTGAGGTGGTGGAGATTGATATGTAATTAATAAGTAAATTAATTTTAAAAATATGGACACAAACAATAAAATCAAATGGATATTGCGCGTTGCCATTTTTGGTGTGTTTTTTGGGCATGCAATGTTTGCACTCGATGGAAATCCAAAGTGGGTACAGTGGATAATGGATTTTGGCGGATGGGAAAAAGAGCTCGCAACGCAACTTCTTTTTATGGTTGGATTACTCGACACCTTTGTTGCCTTTGCTGTGTTAATAAAACCAATTCGTATTATCTTACTGTGGGCGGTGATATGGACGACATGGACAGCTTTTATGCGGGTGTTGCCATTTATTGGTGATCCTATTTGGGATTTTGTGGAACGTTGGGCAAATATTGGCGCTCCACTTGCACTCCTTCTTCTTATTGGATGGCCAAGAAATTGGAAAGAATGGTTCAAGTAGGTTATAAATTTGTAAGAGTCATCTTTCTTGCTATACTGCACACATATGGGAAACGAAAAACATCAGCATTTTAAATTGAAAATTTGTATATCAGGTGCAGCAGATACTACCTATTGTGGTGAGTCTGCAATGGAGGCAGCAAAAGAGCTCGGACGAGAGATCGTACGACAAGGAGCAATTTTGGTAACAGGGGCGACAACAGGATTTCCTCTTTGGGCGGCAATGGGCGCAAAGGAAGCAGGAGGTATCTCAATCGGGCTTTCACCTGCATCAACGGAAAAGGAACACGTCGAGGTGTATGGCTTACCGCTAGATTATTTGGATATTATTGTGTATACCGGTTTTGGATATTCAGGACGCAATTTACTCCTTACACGTGCCTCGGATGCCGTCGTGGTGGGTTGTGGACGTATTGGTACGGTGAATGAGTTTACGATCGCATTCGAAGATCACAAGCCTCTCGGTGTCCTTCGCGGTCCATGGGATATGGATGAAGTACTAGAAGATATGCTTGAGAAAAGTCATCGTCGCGAAGAGGGAACGGTGGTCTTTGAAGAAACCCCTAAAGAACTTATTTCTAAAGTAATTGAGGTGGTTCAGACCACAAAAACGTGCGACTTGGGTGGGAAATGCCCCGTCTATGTATATGAAAATAATGACGGCGTAGGAGGAAAGACAGGGGAGCGCATAATGTAAAATAAATGCGGGTTTTGGCGATTGCGTGTGTTTTATCACTCTTGTATACTTTAACAAGTAAGAAGTTGCATAGTTCAGCGTCTTATGTAGTACGTATATTGTGCGTAATTTAATTACATTAAGGGATTAGATATGAGGTCATTATGACCATATATCTTGTCTGGTATATATTATGAAAAAAGAACATATGGTATTGGTTGCAACGCTTGGTTTGGCACTGGTGGCAATCCCTGCTTTTGCAGATGATAGAATCAATTCGCTTCCTACGACAACGATAGGAACTTCAACAAACCACGTACAGGCTCCCGTTGTTAAACAAAAGAAATTGCAAGAGGTAAAACGTGAAATCGAAGAAGCGCGCAAAGAAACACGAAGCGAGGTGAAGGATATTCGTGAAAAAGCGCTCAAAGAGACCCACGAGGCACGCGAAGGGCTCCATGATGAAGTAAAAACACTTCGTCAGGGTGTGGCAAGTTCTACGGCAACGGGGACTGCTCCAATGTTCAAAAAACTCATCGAAGAGCGTCGAGAGCATTTTAAAAATCAACTCGAAGAAAGAAAGGATGAAGTAAAGAAAAAGATTGAAATTGAAAAACTCCGCCTTAACGAAAAACTTAAAACAATAAAGGACGAGCGAAAGAAACAAACGGTGCAGAAAGTTAATGCTGAGATTCAGGTAATCAACACACGAAAGCTCGAGCATTATTCAAATGTTCTCAATCAGATCGAGGAAGTATTGAAGAAGGTGGGAACTCGTGTGGATAATGCAGCAGTACGTGGGCTTAACGTAAGTAACGTACGAACAAATATCACTGCGGTAGAAACTGCAATTGCTACAGCACGTGCATCTATCGTAACTCAGTCTTCAAAGGTCTACACGGTTACCGTTACCACCGAAGGAAACCTCAAGAATGATACAGGGGTAACTCGCAAAGCACTCCAGAAAGATCTCTCTGTGGTACAGGATTTGGTAAAGGCTGCCCATGATGCACTTCGCAAAACTGCGGTAAGTTTGGCGCAGGTACCTCGTATTAATGATACGAACGGCTCAGCAACATCAACAGCTACCTCGATAGGACAGACCGAAACTACTACTACCGCAACATCAACAGCGACCTCGACTGCAACTAATTAATAACTAACGAAGATACTTCTTATATGAACAACAAGATAATTTTTCTCATCGTAATCATCGCGCTCGCCGTGTTAGGGTATGTGTATCAGGATAAACTAGGAACCTATTTTACCCCTACGACAAAGGTTGAAATTACTATTCCAGCGGATACGACCGAAGTAATTAACACCGAGGTTCAGAATATCAATATTGGTGATCTTAATAGTGATTTCCAGTCAATCGACAAGGACATTAGCACGCTCTAATAATACGTCATTGTCTTATACCACAGAAAAAGCGCATCATTTGATGCGCTTTTTCTGTATCGAACGTGCTTTGTGTTATTTTACCTCGTTTACAATGTTTGCAAATGTTTCTGGATTCTTCTCTGCAAGGAGTGCCATGATCTTTCGGTCAAGAATGATATTTTTTTTCTTGAGCGCGTCAATGAATTTTGAGTAGGAAAAACCAAGTGGGCGAAGTGCGGCATTCATCTTTACCGTCCATAAGCGACGAAAATCTGCTTTCTTGTCACGGCGGTGTGCAAATGCATATGCTCCAGCGTGTGAAATAGCATCCTGTGCCTGCACTTCTTTCTTGCTACGTCCAAAACGGTATCCCTTTACCTGTGAAAGGATGTTACGTCGTGATTTTGCGGTGGTTGTTCCTCGTTTTACTCTTGTCATAGTAGTAGTGTTAAAAAATTATTATACAAGTCCCGGTAAAAAGCGCGCCTGTTCCTTGTGGGTCATCTTGAGACTTGCAAGACGTTTCCCCGCGAGCTGGCTTGAGCGACTTGCTTTTGCGTTAAAGTGGTTCTGTCCTGGTACACGGCTAAGAATTTTGCCGGTTTTTGTTACCTTGAGACGGCTGGTGAATGATTTATTTGTTTTCATAAGCTTATGTAAGTAAAAACGTTAGTGTACCTATTTTTTTGACGCTCGTTCCAGAATTACGGTAAGGCCTTTAGGACTTTTAAGAGGCTCTCCAGCGACTTTGTAGTCTTCGCTAATAAGATTCAAGATTCTTTCGAGACGCTCTTTTTTGAAATCCATATCCGTAAACTTTGAACGTCCAGTAAGGAAAAGGTCTACTTTAACCCGATGTCCTTCCTTAAGCCATTTTGAAGCATTTTTTGCTTTTAGCTCAAGGTCGTGCTCGGAAGTGCCAATCTTAACCTGAAGGGACTTTGTTTCGGTGGTATGAGTTCGCGCTTTTGCCTCCTTTTGTTTCTTATTCTGCTGATACTGAAACTTACCATAATCCATTATTTTTGCAATAGGGGGCACAGCCGCAGGGGAGATCTCGATAAGATCAAGTCCTAATGCTTGCGCTTTTGCTAGTGCTTCTGAGAGAGAGATAATTCCAAGGTTATCACCGGTTTCGGTAATAACGCGGAGCTCTTTCGCTCTAATGTGATGATTGATTTTTATTGAAGGAGTCAACGTGAATTGTTCAAACCGCAAGGAACCTGCGGAATGCTATATAATATATGGCATTTTGAATTAAAAGTCAATGGTAGCGTTTGTCGTTGATGGAAGGAGGAAGGGAGTAGAAAAATGTGTTTGAGGCGAGTTTTTTGATTGTTTTAGGATGGTGAATGAAAATAGAATAAATATTATGCTTTAAAAACTTGACTTTTTCGTAATATTTGTTATATTGTATGTATGTGAGTGCGCGAGGGCAACCTCGGGCGATTCAACAAACGAATGTCTGCAAAAACCTCCGCGCAAGCGGAGTTTTTTGTTTCTGTTTTTTCTTGGTATGTTTTGCTATACTCTTAATAAAGTTCCTGTGTTCTTTTGACTAGCGACTGCACTCACATATTTAGACATTTGTTGGAGTTCGCACTCGCTAGTCAAAAGAGTACGGGAAAAATATTTACATAAAGAATTATAAAAAATTGCGCACAGATATCTGTGCGCAATTATTTTTTAATACGTGTACATTAAAATTATTTTTTAATTAATAAAAAATATTGAGAAATAAAATTAATTAATTTTTTATTTTTTTATTTTGTAAAAATATTTTAATAAATTTTTTTTACAAAAAAAAGTTATCCACAGTTTTTTTACAAAAAAGTATTGTAAATGATTTTCATATGCGTGATAATAATAGTAGATCAGTACACAGAGTATGAAAAATATTTTCATACACGAATGATCCAATGATCAAACATGACAACACATTTTATTTTAATATATGTTGTCGGTCGAAGATTATTGTAAAAAATAATTTGCATACAAATGTACATACATACGTGTATGTACATACGTACATAAAACAATGGCAGCAAAAAAGAAGGCAAAGAAGGCAGCAAAGAAAGTAGCAAAGAAAGCAGCTAAGAAGCGCAAATAGTTTTTCAAGCACATAGTGTGCAGCAATAACCGCCCCAGGGCGGTTTTTGTTTTTTCCAGAGAAGCCTTACGTTGCTTGTGAAATATGGTATACTTTATACATATATGGCACTATGGGGAGCACAACATCATGAAAGAGGGGAGCAAGGTAACTCTTTAGGGAATACAAAAAAATTTGAAACTCCCCACGAGGAGATTGCATATTTACGCGCACGTATCGAAGAACAGGAACAGGTGATGACACAAAATGGTCATACTATTGAACGACCGCATGTCGCGAAAGAAAAGATTTTAGAATATCGCGAGGAGGTTCCTGAAAAAATATTAAAGGAAACATATCAGATTAAGGCACAGGAAATAGAAGAGCGTGTACTTGGATTAGATAAAGAGCGTTCAGAAATGATTGATGAACTCGTGCGCATTATGATGGAACGTGGTATTAAAAATACACTCACCATACTTGAAAAGTTGCACAACCCTCGCCTCGAAGACGACTTCCATCGTTTTCTCGTGCAGTTTCTTTCAGACACATCGTTCACTTCAATAGTAAAAGAACGCGTACTCTTTCGTGCGCTTCGTATGCGTTTGTACGAGATCACCTTACCGCCGATTAATCAAAAAGGTGAAGCAAGAAGTTTTGCAGACCTCGTAACAGGAATGGAACAGTTTTATGCAGGAATGCTTTCCGTAGAGGCGACATCTTCTGTGTGGGGCGAAGTAAAAAATTACTTTACTCTTGAGCTCGCACTTTCAAATATTTCAAGCGAAGTGGTGTTTTATGCGGCAGTGCCTTTTGAATACAGCGACTTATTTGAAAAGCAAATACTTTCTGCATATCCAGATGCAAAAATTCGTGAGCATAAAGAAGACTACAATCCATTTAATGAAGCGGGAGTAACGCTTGCTTCTGTTGCTGAACCAGTAGGAAATCAGGTTTTTGCCATGAAGACGTTTGAAAAGTTTTCCCAGGATCCGTTAAATACACTTCTTGGTGCCTTTAGTAAGATAGAGCACGCAGGAGAGGGTGTTGCGATACAGTTTGTTATTGAGCCACAAGGAAAGGCGTTTAATGATGTCTATAAAAATGCGAGAGAGGAAATTAAAAAAGGTATACCGGTAAAAAAAGCGCTTGAGAGTACCACGATGCGTTTTGCTACGGGTTTTGCCTCGGTAGCCAAAGAACTCATGTTTGGTATTAAGAAGAATGAAGAACATATTGACCAAGAAGCGGTTGAGAGTATTACAGAAAAAATCTCTTCACCGGTAGTGGATACCAATATTCGCATTGTGGTGTCGGCGGGGGATGAAGCACGCGCGACAGCACTTTTGAATGAACTTGAATCCACGTTTAATCAATTCAATAAACCACACGCTAACGGTATTAAATGGCGTCGCCTTACGACGGGTGCAGAACTTGCAAAAACTATTTCTCAGTACTCGTTCCGTATATTTGAGAAGAATCAAAGTTTTCCGTTGAATCTTAAAGAGCTTACAACGATATTCCATTTCCCCGTAACAGAAGTATCCTCTCCTGAGCTCAAAGAATCCCGCGCGGGAGTTGCGCCAGCACCGCTCACACTTTCTTCTGAGGGTGTCGTACTTGGTGTAAATCGTTATCATAATAAAGAAACACAGGTGCATATGGGGCGCGAGGATCGCATGCGTCATTTATATGTCATTGGACAGACGGGAACTGGGAAGACGAGCATTTTGAAAAATATGATTGTGCAGGATATCCGCAATGGTGACGGCGTCTGTTTCATTGATCCGCATGGTTCTGACATACAGGATATTCTTGCCCTTGTGCCACCTGAACGTGCAGATGACGTCATTTATTTTGATCCTGCTGATACAGCGCGTCCTATGGGGCTCAATATGCTTGAGTATGATAGAGAGAAGCCCGAACAAAAAACGTTTGTGGTGAACGAGATGATGAATATCTTCAATCAACTCTTTGATATGAAGGTTGGTGGTGGGCCAATGTTTGATCAGTATTTTAGAAATGCAGCAGCGCTCGTGATGGAGCATCCAGAATCTGGCTCTACGCTTCTCGAGATTACCCGTGTACTTGCGGATAAGGATTTTCGTGCAATGAAGCTTGCGCACTGTAAAAATCCTATCATCGCACAGTTTTGGACAAGCGCAGAAAAAACTACCGGAGATCAAGGGCTCGCAAATTTTGTGCCCTACATCTCGAGTAAGTTTGATAACTTTATTTCCAACGATATTATGCGTCCGATTGTGCTCCAGCAGAACTCGACGCTTAATTTTAGAAAGATTATGGACGAGAAAAAGATTCTCCTCGTCAATCTTTCAAAAGGACGCTTGGGTGATATCAACGCCAATTTCATCGGGCTTTTGCTCGTAGGGAAAATAATGATGGCAGCTCTTTCGCGGGTAGATATGTTTGGTACGGGTACCACGCCAAAGGATTTTTATTTGTATATCGACGAATTCCAAAATGTGACGACGCCTTCTATCGCAACTATTCTTTCCGAAGCGCGCAAGTATCGTCTCTCGCTCACCGTAGCGCACCAATTTATTGCACAACTTACCGATGAAATAAAAAATGCGGTATTTGGTAACGTGGGTTCGATGGCGGTGTTCCGTGTTGGTCCCGATGATGCAAAATATCTCGAGAGTAAGTTTGCACCTACCTTTAGCGCTGAGGATATAACACGCCTCGATAACTATCAAGCGTATCTGAGTCTTTTAATTAACGGTCAGCCAGGGAAGTCGTTCAATATTGCTACGTTGTCACCAGAAAAGGGTGACGCGTCTTCCGCAGAGCACATAAAAGAACTCTCTCGTTCGAAGTATGGACTTTCTCGAGAGATAGTTGAAGCGGAAATTTTTTCGCGTTTTGAGGCAGGGAAGTGACTCTCGGTTCCTTAGAAATTATTTTTTCCAACACGTTCTGTATATTCTCCTGAATCGGTATTGATACGAAGCACGTCGCCTTCATTGATAAAGAGAGGCACTAATACTGTTGCGCCTGTTTCTAGCACAACTTGCTTCGAAGCACCTGTTGCGGTGTTGCCACGAACTGCAGGAGCAGCTTCTTTCACGAGAAGGTCTACTTTAATAGGAAGGCGGACGCCGATAATTTTTTCATCAAAGATGACGGCAGTCACGATGGAGTTTGCTTTCAAAAATCCTTCCTTGCCTTCAAGAAGTTCTGTGTTAAGTGCAAAACGGTCTGATGGTTTTTCTGGGTCGCAGAACCAGGACTCGTTTTTGCTCGTATAGAGATATTTTACTTCGCGCGTTTCGATGTCAGCCTCTGGTACTTTGTCTGATGCATGAAAGGTTGCGGGAATAATTTTCCCCGAGAGGAGATTGCGAATCTTTGCTTGGTTCTGTGGTTTGCGCTGTTGCGTGCGTGCAATGTGAGCCTCGATCACTTCGTAAGGTTCATTTTCGAGGACAATATATTTTTTAGGTAGTATTTCATTGTAATTTAGCATAATGGGGATATTTTATAGTTATAAAGGGAAAAAGTAAAGGATTGACTTTTGGTTTAATATATGCTACAATTGAATAAGATAAAAACTTATAATCAAAGGGGGTCGAAAATGCAGCGTACAGTACTTATCCCTGAAAAGGGAGGTAATGGGTCAGCAGTAGCACGAGAAAATATAGAGGAGGTGAAAGAGGTAACCTCAGAACATGAGTGCAACGAACGTCTCATGAATGGCTGGGGCCTTCTTGGTATTGTCCCTAAGGAATATTGGGACAATGACCGCGGGATCATAGTGCGTGGCATAGTGTATGTTATGTATCATACTGTTATGTAGTACGTTATCCCATACACAAAAGGTCGAGCAGAACATCTGCTCGACCTTTTTTACTATTCCGTTTCTTTTAGTTTCTCTTTAATCTGTTTCAAGAGCTCGTTGCGTACCGCTTTGTTTTCTTTGTCTGCAAGGAATTGACACGCTGAGTCATAGCCACGACCGATTTTTACCTCGCCGTAGGTGTATGAGGATCCAGATTTTTGTAGAATCTCAAACTTTTCACCGAGTCCAAGAATTTCACCCTCCTGTGAGATACCTTTGTTGTACAAGAGGTCAAACTCTGCTTGTTTGAATGGTGCAGCGACTTTGTTTTTAACAACTTTTACCTTGATGCGCCCGCCAATGACGTCCTCACCTTTTTTTATTTGTGCGGTACGACGGATATCGAGACGAACCGAGGTGTAAAACTTGAGTGCTTTGCCACCCGGCGTTGTTTCAGGATTGCCAAACATCACGCCAATTTGCATACGAATTTGGTTGATGAAAATAACAATCGTTTTTGATTTGTCGACGATCGCGGTGAGTTTGCGGAGTGCCTGCGACATCAAACGTGCTTGTTTACCGACGTGGTGCGCGCCCATGTCACCTTCTATTTCATCTTTTGGGGTGAGCGCGGCAACAGAGTCAACGACGATAACATCGATTTTCCCCGAACGAACAAGGGATTCGGTAATTTCGAGTGCTTGTTCACCGGTGTCTGGCTGAGAGATGAGCAAGTTATCGATGTTCACGCCGAGCTTGCGCGCATAATCGGGGTCCATTGCGTGTTCTGCGTCAACAAACGCACAAATACCACCCATCTTTTGTGCTTCCGCAACGACGTGGAGCGAAAGCGTGGTTTTTCCAGATGACTCTGGTCCAAAGATTTCTACGATACGACCACGAGGAAGCCCGCCGACGCCAAGTGCATAGTCGAGGCCGATCGAACCTGTAGGAATGGCGTCTACTCCAACCTTTGGTTTGTCTCCAAGCTTCATAATAGAACCTTCACCAAACTTTGCCTGAATGGCCTTGATGGTGTCTTCGATATTCGAGCTAGTTCCTTTTGGTTCTTTAGGAGCTTTTTTTGCTAGTGCCATAATATGTTTGTTGTGTTATTAATTTGTTCCCGTTGATGTTGTAGTCGATGTTGCCGTTCCTCCTGTCTCGATAGTTTCAGTGATTGTGCTGGTACTTGCGGATGTTGCCACCTTGGGTATCAGTATCATTTCTATTACTTCACTACCCGTGCGTCCGTAGCGGTCCCGTGCTTCAAGGGTCATTATATTATACCCCGAGGATAGGAGCAATTGTTCGCTAAAATTTCCATCGAGATCAATGGTTGTGGTGGCGTTGTTGATAAAAAAGAGGTTTCCTCTGAGTACCCTTCCGGCAATAGTTATCATTGGTGTAGTGGTCGCGTATCCGGTTTGCGGGGTCGTGATATCAATACGTGGTCTGCGCAAGACGTCTTTTAATGCAAAGAATGAATACCCTACTACCATAAGTATGCCGAGTATGATAAGTATTCTAATAATAAGATTTCGGGAGAGCATATGGTTAGTGTCTTATATGTTAGATCCCGTCCGTCTCTTCCCCTGCTTTTATGAGAACTTGGCGTGGTTTTGCGCCGTCACCTGGTCCAATGATGTTGCGTTCCTCAAGCATATCCATAAGGCGTGCAGCGCGTGCATAACCGACTTTGAGGCGCCGTTGGAGATAGGAAGTTGATGCCTTACCTGCTTCAATGACAATCATTCGTGCATCTTCATATAAATCATCGTCATCGCCACCGTTATTGTCATCAAGCGTTGCTTCAAAAAGAGGGTCGCGATCGGTACTAATAGATCCTTGCGAGAAATTAATCTCGTCAGGAAGCTTGTCAGTTTCGAGGCCGGCAAGATATTTCACAACAGATTTCACTTCCCCTTCGGACATAAAGGCAGATTGAATACGGGTCGGCTTCGACATTTCTCCCGATATATAGAGCATATCGCCGGCACCGAGAAGTTTCTCTGCACCCGAGGCGTCGAGAATGGTGCGTGAGTCTATCTGTGAGGCAACCTGAAGGGCAACACGGGCCGGGACGTTGGCTTTGATGAGACCGGTGATGACATTCACCGAAGGACGCTGGGTTGAGAGAATGAGGTGAATACCGACAGCGCGACTCATTTGTGCGAGACGAACAATAGCACTTTCGAGTTCGCGAGGATAGCTCTGCATAATATCAGCAAGCTCGTCCAATATGATGACGATGTAGGGCATGCGCTCGGGTATCGTGACATCCATATCTGCACCCGCACTTGTTTTGTTGTTAGTTGTTTGTTGTTGGTTGTTTGTTTTCTTGAGTGCCGGTTCGAGGACATTCTTGTGGTATGAACTAATGTCGCGCACGGACTCGGCTTCGAGAATATTGTAGCGACGATCCATTTCCTTTGCTGCCCACTTGAGCGCAAGGATTGCTTTTTTTGCATCCGTGATGACCGGCGTGAGGAGGTGAGGAATTTTGTTGTAGAGGGTCAGCTCGACACGCTTAGGGTCGATCATAATGAAGCGAAGATTTTCAGGTGCGTTCCTGTAAAGGAGGGAGTTTACGATGGCGTGAATCGTTACCGACTTACCTGAACCCGTAGCGCCTGCGATGAGCACGTGAGGCATCTTGGCGAGGTCCGCATAGTACAGTTTCCCAGAGACACCACGACCAAGAGCAAGAAGGAGTGGCTTTGGAGAATCGCGGTATTCTTCAGACGAAAAGAGGGTCCTCAAACCGACGACTGTTTTCGTGGAATTAGGAACTTCGATACCGACGAGTGATTGACCAGGGATCGGTGCTTCAATACGAATTGGGTGTGCGGCGAGTGCGTACGAGAGCTCGCTCTGCAGTCCTACGATGCGTGAAAGTTTTACTCCCTCGGCGGGTTTGAGTGCGTATCTTGTTACCGACGGACCGATGGAAACTTCGTCCATCTCGACCGTGATCCCGTACTGTCCGAGGGTGCGTTTGATGATGTTCGCGTTTGCTTTGATGTCACCAACACCGGGCTTTCCGCGATCGCCTTCAAGAAGTGAAAGTGGGGGAGGTGTGTAGCTTGTTCCAGAGAGTTCTTTAAAAGAAATTCCACCACCAAGTCCTTCAGTTTTTTTATCACTAATTTTTTGAACTGCCTGCGCAAGTTTTGATTGTTTTGGGTCCTCTTCTTTTGTCGGAAGGGGGAGGGTTGGGGCTTCCTCAGGAATGTCGATAATAACTTCCTCGTCTTCCTCTGCTCCTTCGTCATCCGCGCGCTTTCTCCAAAAGAGAAGTGAAGAAAAATTTGGTCGCGTATTGAACATGACGATGAACGAGATAAGGAGAAATGCGAGAAGGAGGATTACCGTAATGTAGGCATCAAAGAGTGCAATGAGGGGAGTCGAGATTGCCCATCCAATGATCCCCGCAGTGTCGTTGCCGGAGAAAATGTTAATGAGTCCAAGTGAAGAAAAAAGAAATAGAAATGCACCGACGGCAGAGGTGGTGGCGATGCTGGGACGCGTGCTACGAAAGAGAGAAATACTGAGAAGAAAAAAGAGGGTAGGGAGGATAAAATATCCGACACCAAAGAGATAGTTGAGCCCACCATAGAGTGTCTGTCCAAAGATCCCTGCCTTCCCAAAAGGAGCAGAAGAAAGTGCGATACCAAGTACTAAAAAGATAATAGCGAATACGGTATGACGAATCTCATCTGCGAGCCCATTCATAAATGAGAGTGGTTTAAATGAAGTATCTTTTTTTGCTTCCCGTGGTTCTTTAACCGTTTGTTTTTTTGAGGAGCTCCCTTTCTTTCCTTGAGTGTTTGCCATAAGTAATATTTTTGTATTGTATCAAAAAAACACTATAAAACAAAGGCTTTTATATATAAAAGACATATGTAAAGGACAAAAAATCACTTGACTTTTTACCCCACTGTCCTTTATAATAAGAAAAGAATAAATGTCCGATAAGGACATACACTCAGTATTGTAAAGGACACATAAAAGACACGAATTAAGCAACAAATATTCTGCTTCTAAAAACAAAAAGACATTGAATATGGGATTTCAATATAGACGTTATTTTTAATAGTAAACAACCGTAAAGCGAGATTTTTTTAAACAATTTTCCAATGCCTCCTAAAGGACATAACTTACAGAACCAAGGTCAGTCACTCACTCCACATAAGGGGTCCTTTCTGAATTCTGGAAGCATGGATTCCTTCTCTATTTCTCTCGCAAAAAAATGTGAGCGCCTCGCGACTGCTGAATATCTCGTGACAAGTTTTTTATCAGACACGGAACCACTCAAGGCACGCCTTCGTGTCCTTTCACTCGATCTTGTGCGTGACGCATCACTCCTCCGGTTTGGTACGGTTGTGAGTGAGCTCGGTGCCTTCGAAACCCTCCGTGCGAATATCAGTGAGACGCTCTCTCTCCTTGAGCTCGCCTTCATTAATGGTCTCGTTTCAGAAATGAATTTCTCAATTCTCAAGCGTGAATATGTCCACCTTCGTGACGCTATTGAGGTCAAAAAAGTTTCTCGCGAATCACGTTCGGATACCGCACTTGGGGATAATTTTTTTGAGAGCACGCAAGCACTGTATTCTGCACAAAGTTCCACACTTCCTCTGGCTCCGCAGAACGTTCCGTTTGCAGGGAAGGAACGTGAGAATAATACACCATCTTCTATTGGACATTCTAAAGGACAAGTTGAAACAAAACACACACAAATGTCCGATAGAAAAATGAAACATTCTGCACCGGTTGCGCCGGTTGTAAAGAAGCAACTCACTGCACCTACTTCAACTCCTAGTGCACGTATCGATGTTGCGCGAGAGGCACGTCATGCACGTATTCTTAAGCTTGTGAAAGACAAGCGCGAGGTGGCCATAAAGGACATTGTTGAGCATTTCCCTGAGCTCTCTGAGAAGACGATCCAGCGCGAACTCCTGTCCTTTATTGAATCTGGTGTTTTGAAAAAAACAGGAGACCGTAGGTGGTCCCGATATTCTCTCTCATAGCACCTATGTCCTTTAGGTGGGGAGGGGATATGACCTCGCCACCTACTTAAAGGAGATACCCTTGCTCCTTGTTTTTCGACCCCTTTTATGCTATAAAACATAGATGTATATTGCCGTTGTGGATAACCTGCTTTGCAAGTTATGAACACGCGATATATAATAAATTCTAAGTTCGGCGGGCAGAGAAATCTGTGCGCTGAATTTAAGCGTAATGAATTCTTGTTTCGCGATCTGTATACAAATTAAATCGCACAACAGTACATTAAGCATGACCCTCGCAGTATTCATGTACGATGAACGACGAGGGAAGATCATTGAAAATAAGACAAGGCACGAAGCAATAGTTTTAAACCTTGTCGCAATAGAAGGTACATCCTAGAAAAACGGTGTGCTTTCAGTTTGTCTATGCGATCGTTTTCTCTTAATACGAGGAGGCGGTGGTATGAATTCAATGATCTTCTTTCTCGCGGTCGAAACCCGATCGTACGACTGAAAGATTATTTAATAGAACGTGTCCGCTTTCCCCCTGGGGGAAGAGGCGTCAAAAAATTTGCTTTCCCTTCTTTGGTTCGCCGTAGCTTTACGGTAACGGCAACCTCTCCCTTGACGCTTCCTCCCCCGAAAGGGGAAAGCAAACGCGTAAGTTCTCTGAGCACTTTATTAGCATTATTAGTTATTAACGCTCAAAACTTACGTGCAAAAGATTTGGCATTTTGGATAACACCAAATGCAAAATTTTGAATTATAAATTATGAATAGAAAATCAATCGCAGTGATCGTTGGGTTGGTTGCAGGTATCGCTTTTGCTGGAACAGCAATGGCAGCAACCTTCTCAACGAACCTCAAATTGGGATCAACCGGACAGGACGTAAAAGACCTCCAGGTTCTTCTCAACGCTGATCCAGCAACCCAGGTTGCTTCATCAGGAGTTGGTTCTCTTGGTAATGAGACTACCTACTTTGGTAACCTCACCAAGACAGCCGTTATTAAGTTTCAGAACAAGTATGCTTCAGAAGTTCTTTCACCAATTGGTTTGACCAGTGGTACAGGCTTCGTGGGAGCATTGACTCGTGCAAAGCTCAATACTATGGGCGGTGTCACGACAACCCCTCCTTCAACGACAGTAGGTTGTGCACCGGGCGCGCTTTACAGTTCAGTAACTGGACAGCCTTGCTCGACGACAACTCCTCCTGCAACGACGACAGGTACGGACTTGGCAGTAACCCTTTCCTCTGATTCTCCTGCAACTGGCGGAGCAATCGTAGCAGGACAGGCTATTGCTGACCTCGCACACTTTACCTTCAAGAACAACACCTCATCAGAGGCAAAGGTTACGAAGGTAACGTTGAACCGCACTGGTATCTCAAATGATACAGCTTTGACAAACGTATACCTTTACGATGGCGTAAGGCGCGTTTCTGACTCAGCTTCAGTAGCAAGCGGAGTAATCTCATTCAATGACGCAGCTGGTTTGTTTACGGTAGGTGCAGGCGCATCAAAGAACATTTCAGTTCGCGCTGACATTTCCGCATCAGTTGCAGGCCAGATCGTGGGAGTTTCCCTCGCATCTGTAGTCTCAACGGTAAATGCATCGGGTTCATTCCCAGTTATGGGCGGTTACTTGAGTGTCGCAACGGCAACGTTGGGAACTCTTGATTTCAACACGACCACGACTCCTTCAGCAACAACTGTTGATCCTCAGAACGACTACATCGTATGGCAGAACACCGTTACGGTAGGTACACATGCACTTAACCTTAAGTCACTTACCCTCCGCAATATCGGTTCTATCAGTACTGGTGATCTTAGGAACTTCCGCCTCTATGTTGACGGAGCTCTTCTTTCAACCGTAGAGAACCTTGATTCAAATGGTTACGTTACCTTCGATCTCTCTGCAAGCGCAAAGAGAATGGAGACAGGTAGCCGTATCGTTAAGGTTATCGCTGACATCGCAGGTGGCTCAACACGCACCTTCATGATGTCACTTCGCCATGCAGGAGATATTGCAGCTTATGACGCTGACCTCAACCAACCGGTTTTGGCAACGGCAGCAAGCTCAACATTCTCAGCTCGTAGCGCTACATCAGCAACCATCAATGGTGGTTCTATCACAGCTGCTAAGAACACTGCATCACCTTCAAGCAACATTGCTGTAGGTTCAACCAATGTTAAATTGGCTACCTTCGACCTTCGCGCATCAGGTGAGAATGTAAAGATCGATAACTTGAACATCCAGGCTGACACATCAGTAAACAATGGTGGTCTCGACAATGCAAAGGTATTCTTCAATGGTGCACAGGTAGGTTCTACCAAGGATCTTTCTGAAGGCGCTTCAACGAACTTCACCTTTGGTTCAAGTCTTGTTATTAACGCAGGTACGACTGGTGTTATCGACATCTATGCAGATGCAAAGACGTCAACATCAACGAACCTCGTAAATACAGAGACGATTTTGATCACCTTGAATGCTGGTACTTCAGGAAACGCACAGGGAACTGTTTCACTTGGTTCTTTGACGGTTCCTTCATCAGCAGTTACCGCTAATACGCTCACAGTATCATCATCATCACTTTCCGCAACCAAATACTCTGGTTATGGCAATCAGACGATGGTATCAGGTCGTACTAACGCAAAGATCGGTTCGTTCGTACTTTCAACAGGCGCTTCAGAAGGAGCAAATGTTGATACTGTTACAGTAGCTCTCTCTGCAACAGAGGCAGCAAGTATCACGAACTTGATGCTCAAAGATCAGGTTACAGGCGCACAGATCGGTACTACAAAAGGTACTCCTGGTACGTCAAACGCATTCACAATGAACGTTGCAATCCCTGCATCAGGCTCAAAGGTTGTTGATATCTACGCTGACATCTTGTCAGGAGTTGGTATCGGTGACATTGCAGCAGATGTAACTGCATCAGGTACGGGTACGCTTGGTTCTGCAGTAACTGCTTCATCAGTAACACTTCAGACCATTACGATCGGCAGTGGCACATTGTCACTCGCTGTATCAGCAGCAAACCCTGCATCAGTAAATGCAACAGCTGGATCTTCAAAGGTTAAGGTTGGTCAGTTCCGCTTTAGCGCAACAAACAACTCGTACACCGTTGAAGAAATCAAGGTCTTGGTTTCAAACAATGCAGCAACTTCAACCACAGGCGTAACGCTTGAGTACAAGGATGCTACAGGTGCAACCAAGTCTGCGTTCCAGACTCTTACGACCGGTGCACAGGCAAATGCAACAGCAACCTTCACAGGTCTCTCGTTGTACGTACCTAGCTCAGGTGATGATTCACTTCTCGATGTATTTGTAGGAATTCCTACCATTTCATCAGGTGCAGCATCAGGTGCAGCAATTACCGCAACGATCGATTACAACGAAGGATTCAAGGCAACACCTAACGGTCTTACCCCTATCACTACATGGACCAGCGCATCTGCTGATGTTGTAAGTAGCGCATCAACAGGTTACGGTACGGTTTATGTAAGGAAGACGATTCCTACGTTCACGAAGGTTGCTTCAGGTGTTACAACTCCTACAACAGGACAGGCACTCTACAAGTTTGATATCACCGCAGATACAGCAGGTGCAGTTGAGGTCAAGAAGATCTCACTCGCAGTTGCAACTTCTACGATGAATGTAGCAGCAATCTCGTTGTACGAAATTGGTAACTCAACTGCTATCAACACGACAGCAGCAGAAGTAGACTCAAGTGGCAATGTAGTATTCTACGCAGGTACCTCGGCTAACGACACCGTTATTCAGGTTGGCGCAGGAAGCACAAAGCACTTCGAAGTTAAGGGTACTGTTACCAACTGGGGCGCCGCAGGCGATAGCTTGACTGTCAGCTTCACGGAAGATGCTTCAGCTGGCTTAACAGCAACATCAGCTAGCCATGCAGGAAACCTTGTATGGTCAGATCGCTCAGCAACTAGCCACACCACGATCACAGCAGACTGGATCAATGGTTACTTGGTTAAGAACTTCAGCGATGATGTTCAGAGCTACTCTTTCTAACTAGCTTAGAAAATAATAGTTGAAAAGGTAAACGTATCAGTTTTAAGGTTTTGAAAAAGAATGCACGAATTCATAATAGGTTGATCTCCTCCTCGAGTATTCCTCAGAAGGGTATTCCAAACTGAATTTACCGCAAACTTCGGATAGACAACAAAAACTACTACATTCTCCTGTGGAAAAGACAATGTAAGGTGTCTTTTCCCACCAACTAGAACAAAAAACCACCCACGTCCTTCACGGCCGTCGGGTGGTTTTTTGTTGTTTAAATCCTCGCCAAGGCCCGCCCTTGGCAGCGTGCCAAGGGCGGGCCTTGGCGGATATTTATAAATCTAATAGAGGCGAAATGCTTGTTGATATCGGAGCATATTGTTTGATGCCGAACCATTTTCACCTACTTGTAAGGGAAAAGAATGAGGGTGGTATTCAAAAGTTTATGTTAAAGCTTTTGACTGCGTATTCGATGTATTTTAATAAGAAGAATGAGCGGACAGGGTCGTTATTTGAGAGTAGGTATAAAGCAAGACATGCTAATACAGACGACTATTTGAAGTACCTTTTTGCCTATATTCACCTAAATCCAGTGAAAATAATTGATCCTGAATGGAAAGAAAAAGGAATTACTGATCACGATGGTGCCAAAGAATATCTTGATAAATATAGCTATTCTAGCTATATGGATTTTGTTGGTGAAAAAAGAGAGGAAGGTGTGGTTCTTAATAAAACTGCTTTTCCTGAGTATTTTGATGATTTCGAGGAATTTGATGAGTATATAAAAGAGTGGCTCGTCTATCCAAGGTCGGACCTTGGATGAGAGGTCTTGGATGAAATTGATTGCATTTGTTGATAGAGAAGCCTATAATTAACGGCATATGAATACCATTTTAACCTTTTTGAAGTCTAGGAAGTTTTTGGTGGGAGTGGCGGTTGTGGTCGTGGCGTTTTTGGTACTTGGGTTTGTGTATCCGGTGTATAGTGATTGGAAAGGAAGGAAGGGGGTTGAGAATCTCGCCAATGCACTTAAACAGATGCAAGAAGACGACTATAAAGCGGCTATGGCAGATACTTATGGAGGCAAGACACCTCAAGAGACGCTCCAGATGTATATTGATGCTGTTGAGAAAGGAGATTATGAGCTTGCGAGCAAGTATTTTATTGGAGGGAAGCAGGAGGAGTGGAAAAATAATTTGAAGGAAATAATGCAGTCAAACAAGGAATCTCTTTTCCTGGACCCTTTAAAGAAATCTATAAATTCTATAGGTTACTTCTCTAGCGATCAGTTGTTATACACAATCGAAAAACCTGTCTTTATTGAATTTAGAAAGTACCCTAATGGAATCTGGAAAATCTTAGAAATTTAGATATCTTGTATGCGCAAAGTTGCCACACTTATCTTTGTTGTTACCGCTCTCATTTTTGGTATTAACAGCAGAGGGTTATTTGCGTACGATGATCAAACGACACATCCGGCGCTCACTGACGAAATTGTAGATTTCTATAATCTTTCTTTTTCTGATAAAAAATTAACCGCTGAGCAGAAAGAATGGATTGTCGAAGGTGCTATTCTAGAAGATACGCCACCACGATGGATCAATCATTTCTATGACCCAATCTATGGCGACGAGTGGACAGGTGAGAAAGCGGGAACGCGGGCTACTTCTACTATGCTAAATTTTGCTACGGTAGGGTTTTTTACCGTGGAGCCACTCACTGCTGTCAATTGGATTCATAATCGGGAAGCTCAAGGAAAGTACCTTCTCTATCAGGGTGATCGCACCTGGGAAAAAGCGCTTGAATATTATGTAAATGGCGACGAAAAGAACGCATATCGGACACTGGGGCATGTACTACACTTACTTGAAGATCAAAGTGTGCCTGATCATACGAGAAATGATACGCATGCGCATGATCTTGAATGGTTCACTGGTGACTACGGCTCGCCCTATGAAGAATATTTGAAGAAGTATGACCGTAAAAAGATCGAAGAATTGGACCTTCCGAATAACCTAAAAAAAGAGAAGCAACAACCAATTACTAAACAATCAATCGAAGAATACTTGGTCTCTTTGGCAACATATTCAAACAAATATTTTTTCTCAAAGGATACGATTAATGATCCTAAATATCAATTTCCGAAGATTCTTAAAGATGACGGGAATTTAGGATATGGTAAGGATGAAATAGGAGAATATTTTAATTTAGCTAAGATTAATGAGACCTGGAATCAGAATAAATTAGGCTATGATATTGATTATTATATTCCTATTAGTGATAAAGATCCTAATCACTTATTAATCCTCGACGCCTACTTCTCTCGTCTCTCCCGTCAAGCCCTTCTTTACGGTGCTGGCGCTATCGATCTATTTAAAAAACAGGCCGAGGAAGCAAAAGAGAAAAAAATTGATCTCTCGTACTCTGGGTCATGGTTCGATGTACCCATGGTTTCCGTTAGTGCCGCAGTTGTTGAAGTGGGCAATCTCTGGTCTTCTTTAAAAAACACTGCGAACACTGTCACTTCAAAAATATCAACCACTGCGAAATCATTAATCAGTGATTCGTTGAGTCAAAAAGGTGATTTTGCAACTACCCAAACAGCGTCGCTTGTCGATGCGGTGTCGACGACACAAGAAGGAGTAACGAATCAGAATACTCAGCAAGTAATTCAAGAGAACCCCTTGAATGAGATTACCGATTCTCAATTTGTAGTAAATACACCAAACGCGTCTTCCATGGATCAGTCTTCGAGTCAATTTTCTTCACAAATAAATTCACCTCAAGTTGCTTCTGTGTTTAGTGCTATTCCTGTCGTTTCAGCGCCAGCGCCTGCTGTGTCTCAAGCACAAACAGTACCGACCGTATCAGTTGTACAAACTGAACAGAAAACACAAACAGAACAAGAAACTCCACAAAATATTATTCAGGCAACAAGTACACCAGAAGTTGTTGCAGACGTTACCGCTCCCGTCATTACGATGCTAGGTGAGAATCCAGCAACTGTGCTCGTGGGTGGACAGTATGCCGATCTTGGCGCTACAGCGCTTGATGATATTGATGGTTCACGGATTGTATCAGCATCTTCAACGGTTAACACATTTATAGAAGGGGATTATGCCGTTTCCTACACCGCTTCTGATCTTTCAGGAAACAGCTCCCATGCGACACGCACAGTAAATGTGGTCCCGACACTTGCCACATTTTCTTTTTCTGACCTCAATAACAATACTATTGTGGACTGCGACGAGGCAGAGGTACACGTTGATATGAATACTGTTCTTCCCGCAGGAGAATATCGTTTTAATAATTTAACAATCGCAAGTAGCTCCACGCTCACGCTTCAGGGCGATCCGCTATCACTTGCCGATTTCAAAGGAGTAAAAATTGTTGCGCAGAATATTACGGTAGATGCTGGCTCGGCAATCTCGGCTGATTATCAAGGATACAAAACTGGCGGTCCCGGTTCTCCTTCAGCGCCTGCGTATCTTGCGGGAGCAAGTTATGGTGGTGTAGGTACTGGTGGTGGTGTTCCTTCGTACGGAGATGCACTTACGCCAACCGAACTCGGAAGTAATGGTGGGGTATGTTGCAGTAATTTTCAGGGTGGTGGCGGAGCGATGCACTTCATTGTTTCTGGCACCTTTTTGAATAACGGAATTGTTTCGGCTAATGGAAGTGGTTCATCGAGCGGTGGTAGTATCTATGGAGTTGTGGACACGCTCGCGGGATCGGGAATTTTTCAAGCAAACGGCGGAGCACATTCTGTTTCTTCTGTATATCATGGACGAGCTGGTGGTGGACGCACGGCTATGTATTACCAAGCATCTTCATTTAGTGGAGAATCAACTGCGCTTGGGGGATGTAGTAGTTTAGGTATGGGGTATCCATATGAATGTGCAGGCAATGGCACGGCAGGGCTTTTTGATATGAAAAACAATGACCTCTATATTTCTTCATCGTGGCGCTTCCAAAAAAATGATAACCCATTCAATTTAAATCGTATCGTGGTAACCGCTGGCGCGCATGTTGCGGTAGAGGATGGCGTCCATCTCACTGCACAAGAGCTTTTGGTTGAAGATGGATCAGCGTTTTCAGTCTTGGGAAGTCCTGTCATTGCTATTCCAAAAATTTCAATACGCGATAATTCAACACTTACTTTTTCTGGCAACGAATCACTCACTGTCGATACTTTCACCATTACCGAAAACTCAACAATTTCAGTAGTTCAATGGTACCCACTTTCACTCCACGTGCGAAACCTTACCCTTTCTGCGGATTCAAAAATTAACCTTGATAATAAAGGATATAGTGGTGGGGAAGGGCCTGGAGCGCCGATAGAATTTTATGATGGCGCAAGTTATGGTGGTGCGGGATACAATAATTCTGCAACCTCGACATATGGTTCGCTCGTCGAGCCTGTCGATATGGGAAGTGGGGGAAACGGTCATCATTCGTACGCGCAAGGTGGTGGCGCTCTTAAAATCGTGGCAGACGGTACGCTTATCCTCGATGGTGTGGTTTCTGCACGAGGTGGTATTACCTCAAGTGGAGGAAGTATCTACCTCGTCGCGCATCGTCTTGAAGGAAGCGGACAACTTGTTGTTGATGGGGGTGGTCATTATTGGCAAGGGTACAACATTGGTATGGGTGGTGGTGGGCGTATTGCAGTTACCGCAGAGCAGTATGCATTTTTAGGAAGTATGTCTGCGCTCGGTGGATGTGCGAGATTTGATGGTTGGACGACGTCGTGCGCAGGCAATGGCACAATAGAAAATAGTAATGAATTGGAATTTGTGACTGAAGAAGAAGTTCCTACTCAGGAAGAGGAAAACGCAACTCCGGTAGTTCTAGACACCACGCCACCTGTTGTTACTATTGGTGAATATGACAGCATTACTGCTACGAGCTCACCGATTACCGTTACGGCAACAACAAGTGAGGGTGTGCTGAACGCAGAATCACATACGTTTACCGAAAATGGTTCGTTTGATTTTGTAGCGACCGACGACGCGGGGAATACGGCAACATCAACAGTGACGATCGAAAATATTGATATTACACCACCATCAATCACAAGCTACACCTTGAATGGTAGCGAGGGCAATGTTGAAATGTCTATTGCGTCGTCTTCTCCGGTTATCCTGACACTTAATGCGAGCGAGGACGTTGACTGGGTATCGTTAAGAATTGAAAACGAAGCAGATGCCGACATTTACAAAGTATTTTATTCTGGATCAGAATGTGTTGACGGCACGACAGTATGTACGAAAGTATGGGACACTTCATTATCAAAGGGAGAATTTATAGAAGGTATTTATCGCGTTAAGGTACATTTTCGAGATACCGTAGGGAACGATGTTACGGAATACCTTGAGCCGTATGTGATTATTGTACAAGGAGTACCAATAGAGAACGAGGGCCCTGCTCCTGTCTTGGAAGTTCCGGAACCTGTGCTATAATTTGGCACAATAATTATGATAAAAAATATGGAATATATACAAAAATACAAGAAAATCATTGGTATCATTGCGGGGATCATTTTCCTTGGTGCGCTTGCGTGGGGCTTTGCGCTCGGGCCATCTCCAAGCAATAATGGCTTTTCGTTGAGCAGGGAATCGCTCCCGTCATCATGGGAATTCACCGGGCTCTATAACACTCCCGAACTTACAGCAAATGTGCAGAAAAATATTGAAACCCTTAAAGAAAAAATAAATGAAGAAGGGGCAGATGTGTATGACATTTATCTTTCTATTGCTCAGCAATATGCTCTCGTTGGAAAAGGTGAAGAAGCATATGATTATTTATTGCGCGCTGGTAGGCAGGATCCGGGAAACTCCCTCACGTTCCAGACGATGGGAAACCTTATGGAATCACTCAAGGCATACACTGCCGCAGAAGAGGCATACAAACAAGCGACGATCGTTCAGCCTCAGATCCTTCAGAATCATTTAGCGCTCATCGGTTTTTATCTCGGACAGAAAGTTGATGCGGTAAAAATAGAGTCTGCATTTGCGTTTGCGCTTGAGAAAAGTGGCCGTGCAACGAATATTTTGAAAGAGTACGCGCAGTGGCTCGAGGGACAAAAAGATACCGCAAAGGCTATTACCGTTTGGGAAGAAGTACTGAAACAGGTTCCCGAGGATCGCGCCGTGAAGGACAAAATTAATCAATTGAAGCGAAAACTTAAGTAATCGTTATGTCACCCAACACACTTCGTATCTTGTGGAATAGCGCGCGCTGGCTCCTCTTGCTCGTCGCTATTACGCCACTTCTCTATATTGGAGGAGTGTACTATCCGTTTGTCGTTCCTAAAGTTCTTTATTTTAGAACATTGATAGAACTTGTGGTGGTGCTCCTTGTTAGTTACGTCGTGTATACGCGAGAAGGTCTTAACCTTGCAATATTTAAGAAGAAAATCACGTGGGTTCCGCTGGTATTTCTCGGTTTTAGTTATCTTTCGGCACTTTTTGGACTCGATTTCTATCATAGTTTCTGGTCTATTTTTGAGCGCATGGATGGGTTGGTGACGTTGACGCACCTCATTGCATATTTCTATGCAGTACTCCTTGTGTTCAATAAAGAGGATTGGCATAAGTTTTTTGTAATAAATGGTGTTGTTGCTGTTCTCGTTGGGCTTTATGCCGTATTGCAACACTATGGTTTTTCGTGGTTTCAGGATACGACTGATGTACGCGTGCGGGGGACCATTGGTAATGCAGCATTTCTCGCGAGCTACTTGGGAATTATGTTCTTTTTGGCGCTCTATCTTGCACGAGAAGCAAGAACCGTACTCATGCGCAGAATGTGGTGGTGTGGCGCGGGGCTTTCTTTACTCGTTATTTTACTGACGCAAACACGTGGCGCTATTGTGGCGGGCGCGGTGTCATTGGTTGTGTTTCTCATATGGTGGGCGCTCACGACGTCAGAGAAAAAATATAAAAGATATGCAATTGTAGGTCTTTTGCTCGTTGCGCTCCTCGGTATTTTTGGGTATGCGTATCGTACTTCGTTGCGTTCTTCATCCATTCCCGTAGTTGCTCGTATCGCAAGCATTTCTCTCAATGACCCGACAACAAAAAGCCGTTTGTTCATCTGGGAAAATTCACTCTCGGCATTTACCGAACATCCTATCCTTGGGTATGGTATGGAGAATTTTGAGTATGTGTACAACAGTTTTTATGATCCACAGGTGGTTGCTGAAGAGTGGTTCGATCGTTCACACAACGTGTATATTGACCAGCTCATTCATAATGGCGCGATAGGATTCGTGTTGTATCTCGCGATACTTCTGTATGCTTTGTATGTCGCATGGGAGTATGTATTGCGCGATAAATATGTAGGATTTATATTTTTCTTTCTCCTTTTGACGTATGCGTTGCAGAACTTCTTTGTGTTCGATGCACTAAGTAGCGCGTTCTTGTTCTGGGCAATTTTTGCATTTCTTATTTTCCTTACGAGGGAAGTTTCGCCAAGCCCCGCCCTTGGCGACCGCGCCAAGGGCGGGGCTTGGCGCGCAGCGATTGTTGTAATTGGCGTAGGTGGTATGTGTGCTGCATGGTATTTTGTGAACTATTTACCACTCCGTGCCAATATGGCACTCGGGGAAGGGTACAAGTATCAAATTGCTGATGTAAAAAAATCTCTTGCTTCTTTTGAAAAAGGGTTGTCGTACCACACGTTTGCCGATATGGAGTATGGCTATCAAACGTACAGCACCTATATCAACAAACTCGAGTATCGTACTAATTTAAAAAATGAGGAAATGGTAAAGAGTTATGAAGCGGCGTCCGTACTTTTTAAAAATCTCATTGAAAAATATCCGTGGAACGTGCGACTGTATATATATTGGGGGCATATCGTTGAAAGTCGTCCAGAAGGAATTTCCTATGACGAAAAAGAGTTTGAGACGCTCATGAAAAAAGCGACTGAGCTTTCACCAAAACGTAGTACCGCATACTATATTTGGTCAAATATTTATCTTGCAAAATTGAAGGATGCGCGCACTAATGCCCAGAAACAAGAACTGTACAGTAAGGGTCTTGAGGTCCTCAAATTATATGCTACCCGTGCACCAAATTCTGCTGATGCGCAATTTGTGGTCGCGGACGTAGCGCAAAAGGCAGGACGACTCACCGAGGCACAAGAATTTTTTGAAAAGGGAGCAAGCGTGTATACCTCATCCTTGACTTCAGCACGTCGTGCCGCAGGGTATCTCTTGCGCATAAATGATTACGCGCGTGCCGAGCGCTATCTCGAAGATATTGCGCGCGTGGATGGTGGCAATCCTAATGTATGGTTTGACCTCGCCAAGGTGTACTATCTCAATGAAAAATTTGACGAGGCCGTCCAAGCACTCAATAAGGTTAATGCGATCAATCCAGAACTTCTCAAGAAAGAACCTGCTCTTGTGAACCAGATTTTAAATTCTGTTCGTTAAAATTATCGTTTTTACAGAGGGGTACCCTATGTTATTCCTAGGTGTTCCGTTTTGTCTCATTCTGTGGTATAATGTTTATATGTCGGATATTCTCAAGACGTGCTTAGGTTTTATGGGGATTTTGCTTGTGGGGCTTTTGGGGGTGTTCATTTCTGAAATGGTGAGATTTGGCGACACCAATGCACTTATTACAACAGTTGACAATATTACGAGTGTACGATAGTATAACCCCGAAGCTGTAGAAGTAGGCATCCTGAGTTTATCGAAGGAATTAAGCCCTGCGGAGGTCGACTCTTAATCCTGAAATAAGGATTGCTTTACGGCTTAGGCGCTTGGCGTTTAAGCCGTCAGATTGTATATAAAGATGCGTTACCGTGTGTAGCGCTTGTTGTTTAACATTATGGCACTTACCAAACAGAAAAAAACAGAGCTTCTCGCAGAGATGAAGAAGCGTCTCGCAGGAGCAAAATCAATTGCATTTGTGAACTTCGATGCACTTACCGTTGCTGATGACAAGGTTCTTCGTAGAAAGCTTCGCGCAGAAAACGTTGGCTACTTTGTATCAAAGAAGACCCTTGCAAAGCGTGTGTTGAACGACCTTAAAGCAGAAGGCGAAATGCCTGAGCTTCCTGGAGAACTTGCTATCGCATACAGTGAGGACCTTATTGCTCCAGCACGCGAAGTGTATGCTTTCCAGAAAACACCTCGCGATAAAGGAACGGTTGCGATTGTCGGTGGTATTTTTGACGGCGTGTTCAAGAACAAAGAGGAAATGATGTCGATTGCGACTATTCCTTCACTTCAAGGACTTCGTGGTCAGTTTGTCAACCTTATCAATTCACCAATTCAGCGTCTTGCGGTTGTGATGGAAGAAATTCGCAAGAGCAAGGAGGCACAGGGTGCATAAGGTTACTGTTTCCAAGCTTTTTTCGAAAAAGCGAACTATTAATTATTTAACTATTCATTATTATTATGACTGAAGAAAAAAAGGATGTAGTGATCCCTGCAAAGTTTAAGGATCTCGTTGAGAAAATTGACACGATGTCAGTACTCGACCTTCACGAGCTCGTAAAGGTTCTCGAGGAGAAATTTGGTGTTTCAGCAGCTGCTGTTGCAGTAGCCGCAGCACCTGGTGCAGCTGCAGTTGCAGAAGAAAAAGATTCATTCAATGTAGAACTTACCTCAGCTGGCGAACAGAAAATCGCTGTTATTAAGGCAGTAAAAGAAGTTCTTGGTCTTGGTCTCAAAGAGGCAAAGGATCTCGTAGACGGTGCTCCTTCAATGCTCAAGGAAGGTATGAAGAAGGAGGATGCAGAGAACCTCAAGAAGAAGATCGAAGAGGCTGGTGGTAAGGTAACACTCAAGTAGTATTTAGCCACTTTTGTGAGTATGGGAAAGGGCGACGACCGTAACCGGTCGTCGCCCTTTCCCATTTTCCCCTCGTTTTAGAAACACTAAAATTGTGCTAAAATGCCTAGATGTCATTTTTAACGTCAATTTTTAGCGGAAATCCTGTAAAACACTGCCTTCCTATCGTCAAAAAGATCAACGATCTCGAGCCCGTAATGCAGGCCCTTTCTGACGATGAGCTTCGCGGTAAAACCGTCGAATTTCGAACACGTCTTGAAAAAGGAACAACCCTCGACGAGCTTCTTCCCGAGGCCTTTGCGGTAGTTCGTGAGGCCTCACGACGCACGCTCGGGCAACGACACTATGATGTTCAGCTCATTGGTGGCATTACGCTTCATGAAGGCAAGATCGCTGAGATGATGACCGGAGAAGGGAAGACGCTCGTTGCAACACTTCCTGCATACCTGAATGCACTTCCGGGGAAAGGGGTGCATATTGTTACGGTGAATGATTACCTCTCTCTTCGCGATGCGACCTGGATGGGACAGATTTATTCTTTCTTGGGTCTTTCTGTGGGTGTACTCAATCATAATGCTTCGTACATTTACGACCCCAACCATCAGAACCTCGATGAAGCGCGTGATGAGCTCGGTTCGTTCAAAGTGGTGCACGAATTTATGCGCCCTACGACAAAACAGGAAGTGTATCGCGCTGATATTACCTATGGAACAAACAACGAATACGGCTTTGACTACCTTCGCGACAATGTTGCCTATGCGCCCGAGGACCTCGCTCAGCGTGAATACCACTATGCTATCGTAGACGAGATCGACTCGATTCTTATCGACGAGGCGCGCACTCCGCTCATTATTTCGGCACCTTCAGGTGACGCGGAAAACCTTTATGAAATATTTGCAGGAATTGCGGCAAAACTTAACGTAGAAGAACACTATACGGTAGATGAAAAACTCAAGGCCATTCAGATTACCGACGCTGGTATCACGCGCGCCGAGGAGCTTCTCGGTATTGATAATATTTATACAGAAAAAGGAGTAAAGTACGTGCACCATTTAGAAACAGCGGTCCGTGCACAAGCGTTATTCCATAAAGACAAAGAATATGTGGTGCGCGACGATGAGGTTATCATTGTCGATGAGTTTACGGGTCGCCTCCAAGCAGGGCGTCGTTGGTCCGATGGGCTTCATCAGGCAGTCGAGGCAAAAGAGGGAGTGAGAATCCAGAAAGAATCACGCACCTTTGCGTCCATCACCTTTCAAAACTATTTCCGTCTGTATGGCAAGCTTGCAGGTATGACCGGTACGGGAGAAACTTCAAGTGAGGAGTTTTATTCAGTGTACAAGCTCGAGGTGGTAAAAATTCCCACCAATCGCCCTGTGTCACGTATCGATCGCACCGACCTCATTTATCAGACCGAGCAAGGTAAATTCAAGGCAATTGCACGCAAAGTAAAAGAGCTTAATCAAAAAGGACAGCCCGTGCTCATTGGTACCGTTTCTATTGAAAAAAATGAGCTTCTTTCTGAGTATCTCAAAAGAGAAGGCGTTCCTCATGAAGTATTGAATGCAAAAAACCACGAACGTGAAGGAGAAATCGTTGCGCAGGCAGGTCGCAAGGGTGCGGTCGTTATTGCGACAAATATGGCAGGTCGTGGTGTCGACATTAAACTCGGTGGTAATCCAAGTACACCAGAACAATACGAGGAAATTAAAGCACGTGGAGGACTTTTTGTGCTTGGTACCGAACGTCACGAGGCACGCCGTATCGATAATCAGCTTCGCGGACGCGCAGGACGTCAGGGTGATCCGGGAGAAACACAATTTTTTGTTTCAATGGAGGACAGTTTGATGCGGGTTTTTGCATCCGATGTCGTGAAAAATATGATGGGGAGAATGGGAATTGCCGAAGATGAAGCGATTCAGAACAAGCTCATTTCTCGTTCGCTCGAAACTGCACAGACAAAAATAGAAGGATTCCATTTTGACGCGCGCAAGCACGTACTTTCCTACGATGATGTAATGACACAGCAACGCGCGTACGTGTACGGAACTCGTCGCGAAGTGCTCCTTGGAGGAGCGCAAGGGGCAAAGGCATACCTTGCGGAAATCATTGGCGACAACGAAGAGCTTAAAAAACTGATAGAAGAGAAAGTTTCTGCTCTTGGAGAAGAAGAGTTCTATCAAGCAATTAAACGTCTCATTTTGCAGGTAGTAGACACAATGTGGATGGAGCACCTCGAGACGATGGATTATCTGAAATCCTCGGTTAATCTTCGTGCGTATGGTCAGCGCGATCCGCTCGTTGAATACAAAAAAGAAGGCCTCCGCATGTTCCGTGCAATGAAAGATTTGGTACGAGAGGAAATTGTCCGTATTCTTCCCGCAATTGGCGCTGGTGCTTTCGTGAAAGAAGAAGAAAAAGCACGCGAAGTGGTGAAACATATCGTAGAAATCGGCGGTGGGGAAGATACCGCTTCCACCGCGTCGCCGATCCAGTCTGACAAAACAGGCCGTAATGATCTCTGCACCTGCGGTTCCGGCAAAAAATACAAAAAGTGTTGCGGAAAATAAAACTATGGAATATCACAAGCTTGTGCGTGACAACATACCTGATATTATAAAAGCAAAAGGGGAGGTTGCCGTAACGCATGTTGCAAACGATACAGAATACGCACAAAAATTACGGGAGAAACTAGAAGAAGAGGTTGCCGAATATCTCCACGACGAAAGCATTAGTGAAATTGCGGACATTCTCGAGGTTATCGATGCTATTGCGGAATATAAAGGTTTTGAGTATAAGGAAATTGTGGCTGTAAAGCAGGAAAAAGCTGAAAAACGCGGACGTTTTGCTAAGAGAATTATTTTAGATGAATCGTAATATGCAAAAAGAACATATTAAAAAACCAACGGATATTCAGAAAGGGTTGTACGAGCATTACAAGAATGGCAAGCGGTATGAAGTGTTGGATGTTGTGCTCCATAGCGAAACCCTTGAGGAGATGGTTGTGTACCGCGCGCTATATGATGAAAAAATAACGTGGGTCCGTCCCCGCGCAATGTTCTTTGAAGAAGTGGAAAAGGAGGGGAAGAAAGTGTCTCGTTTTGTGTATGTTGGTTAATTATGTACAAAAAACTCCTCACGTTGTGTTTGCTCCACACTGATACCCACATTCTCCTCGGGCGTAAAAAGCGTGGAGTAGGGGTAGGTAAATGGAATGGTTTTGGTGGAAAGGTCGAGCAAGGTGAGAAGATAGAAGACGCTGGTCGAAGAGAGGTACTAGAGGAAGCAGGGATACATCTACCTGATATAGAAAAGACTGGTATCATTCATTTTGAATTTGAGGGGAGTCCAGAAATTTGGGAAGTACATATTTTTAGGGCAAAAGAGTTCCTTGGTGACCCTACTGAAAGCGAAGAAATGGAACCAAAATGGTTCGCTATTGACGAAATACCCTTTGAATATATGTGGCAGGATGATAAGTTTTGGGTCCCCTTGTTCCTTAAAGGGGTAAAATTTAAGGGGAAATTCAGTTTTGACTCAGAAAATCGCCTTGTCAGTGGTGGGGTAGAAGAAGTCATTGAATTAGAGGACTAAAATAGTTATTTAAATATTTTAAAAATAAAGGGCTATTCACAACATATTGTGAATAGCCCTTTAGGGTTTTTGTACTACTTATGCGAAGGCGGATGTTAAGCCGTATTCATTGCCGGTTTCGTCCTGAGAAGAGGCTGCGAATCTGAGGCAACCGTTCACAACGTAAAATGTCGGTTTTACCAAGAAGTATTCATTGGCATCCTCAGAGAATTCGTCCCCTGTGCACTCTATGTCGAGTTGGTCATGACAGCTTTCGCGTTCGGGGTGGGTCAAGAGCATATTGCCTATTGCGAAGGCTCCGAGACCGAACTCTTTCGACGCGAAGACTTGACGTCTCTTGCGGAGCACCGAACGGCCCCCGTAGTAGAGACCGAACTGGGCCGGAACGACGAGGATATCGTAGCCTTTCTGTTCGTCACCGAGTTTCTGGAACATCTTCACTGTCTCAGCATTCTGTCTGAAGTACTCCGCTCCAAGCTCGCCGTCATTGCAGTTGCAGAACTCCCGCGTCGACGCGATTACTGCAAACACCTTCTCGACCGCTTTACCGTACGTCGGCGCGAACGCCTGCCATCTCGGGATGGCGAACCATCCTTCAGCGTTCGGCGGTAGTGGCCTTGTCGTAATGCTCTCGTTGAATGTGGCGTTCTTGAGCTCCGGGAAGAGCGACTTGAGGGTCGCCACCTGCTCCGCGATTCCCTTGACCTTGTAGTCTTTGGGATATACGTAGATGGGATTGCCCTCATCGTCCGTAGATGGGTCCCAGCCAGACAGCTCTCTAATAATCTCTATTATCCATTCCTTCAGTTCGTCGCCACGTTCGTTGAGGCGTCGTGCAAACACTTTGTCGAGGTACGCCTTGTTGTAGGCTTCCTCGAAGAGACTGACAGCATAGCGCCCCTCCGGATTACTTGCGGTAATCAATATCTTCGGCATCATCATCCTCCTGTTTTAGTTTGCCTGAATCGCTCAAGCGAGCGTTTTTCTCAAAATGAGGTTTGTAAGGAACTGATTTCGAGGTAAAATATAGTAAATATTATGACTTTTGTCAAGAATGTGCCGGATGCTCTACCTGCGTAGGGTAGCAGTACGAAGTAAGACAAAAATCGCCCTAAAAGATGATTTTGACTATATAACACTATTTGCATTATGTAAAGACTACTCCTATAATATCCTTATAAAATAAGGATATTATAGAATATTTTTAGAAATACCTATTTCATAGAGGTCCAAAAGGGTTGACTTTTTGGGTCGAATATGATAAGCTATTTACATCACCAAGAGAGTTCAATTGCACCTTATATGAGGTGCTTTTTTCTTAAGGTGGTGTTCCCATTATGGTGTTGGCGGAGCACAACCGCTACTTATGCAAAAACAAACAATACAATTCGTGCGTGGTTTGATGCTTATTCCGTTTCTTACCGCAGGTTCTCCCTTCGCAATGTTGCAAAGCTTTATTCCTCCTCAGGTTGAGGTAGGGAAAAACGCCCACATTGATATTGCTAAGGAACATGCAGAAAAGATCGATGCGTACTATGCAAAGCGTGGTATGCCCCTCGAAGGATATGGCGAAAAGATGGTTGCTGAGGCAGAAAAAAATAATCTCGATTGGCGCCTTTTGCCCGCAATCGCTATCAAGGAATCAACTGGTGGTAAGTTTGCTTGTTACAAAAATCCCTTTGGATGGGGTTCATGTAAGATCAAGTTTGCTTCATATGATGATGCTATTGAGACGGTAGCGCGCAACCTTGGTGGTAACAACCCTAATACGGCACGTTACTACAAGGACAAGACGACCAAAGAGAAGCTTCATCACTACAATAATTCCGTTGTTCCTACCTATACGGGTGAAATTATGCAGTTTATGGAACTCATTGAAGACGGAAAATAATTCGAACACATAACGACAGATTTAAAAAAACAGGCATATTCTCAATATTGAGAATATGCCTGTTTTTTATCCCTTTTCAAAATAAATATATTTGCTAGACTTGATAGCAGAATAAGAAATTTGGTGGAAGCGAGGGAAAGCCGATTTCTTAAATGTATTGAAAATATCATAGGTGACCAAAGGGGGTAGTTATGAGAGAGGTTATAGAGGTGATCTACTTCTCTGCTTTTGTCGCATTAGGGATAATTTTCATAGTGCTTACGGTCAAAGCATTCTGTACCAATCTCGACCGGATAGGTCCGGCGCTGAAGGGGAGCATCAACAGATTTTCTTAAAAAGTATTTTGTTTTAAGAAAAGCGCCACTCGTTTACGAGTGGCGCTTTTTTACGTTCCTATTTCTTTGTCTCTACAAATTCGTAGTCAATACTTTTCTTTTCGAGGTCAACGAGTTTGACGCGAACGCGGACTTTGTCGCCAAGGGTGTAGTGTTTTCGGGTGTTTTTTCCAATAATTCGGTAGTTCTCTTTTTCAAAAATATAGTAGTCATTGCCGAGGCTGGAAAGGCGAATAATGCCTTCACATTTGGTCTCATTTTCTTCAACAAAAATACCAAACTCAGCAACACCAGAAATGGTCCCTTCGAATTCTTGTCCTACGCGCTCACTCATATATTCTGCTTGCTTGTATTTAATAGAAGCGCGTTCTGCGTCGGCAGCAAGTTTCTCCATTTCAGATGAATGGGTCGAGAGGGAACGATATTCTTCAAGTTCTTTTCGAGAAACTTTTTCATCAGCGAGGTAATGGGCAAGAATGCGGTGCACCATCACATCAGGATAGCGACGAATGGGCGAGGTAAAGTGCGCATAAAACTCAAAGGCAAGACCGTAGTGTCCAATATTGTTTGTTGAATAAACCGCTTTCGCCATCGTGCGAATGGTTGCTGTTTGAATCATTGATTCCTCTGGTTTTCCCTTCACTTGTGCTAAAAGCTTATTGATGGCTTGTGATGCGATACGGCCATTTTGAACGGGGAGTTTGTAACCAATACGTCCAAGGAAGGTGGCAAGGGTGCCAAGGCGTTCAGGGTCTGGTTCGTCGTGAACACGGTACACAAAAAGTCCTTCCGTATCGTCGGTCTCTACCTTTTTAGCGACAAATTCCGCTACTTTTTTATTAGCAAGGAGCATATATTCCTCGACGAGCTTGTTGGTATCAATAGTTTTTTTACGATACACGCCGATAGGTTTTTTGTTTGCGTCTAAAACAAACTTAACTTCGTCGTGTGCAAAGGAAATAGCGCCCGCTTCGCGGTTTTGTTTCTCAAGTTTTTTTGCAATCGTATTGAGTACCAACAGCTCGTGGTGGAACAATCCCTCTTTTTTATCAAGTATTTCCTGCGCTTCCTCATAGGTAAAACGTTTGTCGGAATGAATAACCGTACGGCCAAACCATTCTTTGATAGGGCGTGCAGGTTTCTTTGGGTCAGAGAAACTCTCGGCAGGAAAGGTGAATACGGCAGAAAAGGTAAGCTTGTCCTCACCTTGATTAAGCGAACAAAGGTCATTAGAAAGTATTTCGGGGAACATCGGGATCACACGGTCGACAAGGTAAATCGAGGTCGCGCGGGCACGAGCCTCCTCATCAAGCGCCATATGGGGTTTTACATAGGCGGATACGTCAGCAATATGGATACCGATCTCAATATCGCCATTTTCATGCTCTTGTATGGAAAGAGCATCGTCAAAATCTTTTGCATCTGCAGGGTCAATCGTAAAGGTAGTAACACCTCGAAAATCGCGTCGTTTTTTTACTTCTTCTGCAAGGAGGGTAGGAGAACCCTTTTTTATTGAATGTGCTTCACGCTCAATATCCTCAGGAAGTTCCATTTGCAGGCCTTTATCAAGGACAATGGCGCGGATTTCGGTCTCGTTGTCGCCAACAGGCCCAATGACTTCAATGATCTCGCCTTCGGGGTTTTTCTTGGGGTCGGTCCAGTGGGTAATGCGCACGAGTGCTTTTTTGCCGTTACTTTCAGGCGGTACTTTTGAGGCAGGGATAAAAATATCGACGTAAATGCGATTGTCTTGAGGAACGAGATAGGTAGCCTGCCCGTCTTGTTCAAGCGTACCGACGAGTGTCATTTTTGCGCGTTCGAGGATTTCTACTACCTCACCTGTTTGTTGCGTATTGGGAAGCACTGGATGAAGGAGTACCTTCACGCGATCTTTAGGGAGTGCGGTGTTGAGAAAACCTGTTTCAATGCGAATATCATTTTCACGCGGACTGTCTTCACCAAGAGATACAAAGCCGAGCCCTTTATTGGTGGTGGAGATAATACCTTCGATATATTGTGTTTGAGGAGTGGTGGTCATGTATTCTATAACCTTATCACAAACGAGATACTTTTGCATTTCACGCAGAATACCGCAGATTTATTGTTTCAATATATCAAAACAGAAGTGTCAAATCCCTTTATTTTTTAAGTAACAATTTTTAGTTATGCACAGGTTGTGCACCGTGACGTCTTTTTTCTTGACAAAACTCTCTTGTTCTTTGTAGAGGTGGGTATAAACTTATAGTAACACTACTTCATCCTTCTTTGCTTTCGGTAAAAGCAATACAGAACTCAAACCCTAGTTCGCACACGCGTACAAATTAAGGTTTGAGCTTTAGGGCTTTATTGTTTATTTTCTTGTGAAAGTAAAAATAAAACATGGGTCGATTAATCAGGCTCAAAAATTTTACCAGAACTACTACGCATTTTTGCGCGATAGTTCAGAAGGTAATAGAAGTTCTTTTGTTTATGAGACACAATGGAAACATTTTGCAAGGTTTTAAAAGTTTTTATTACCAGCATTTATTAACATTAATTAATTATAAACATTATGAAAAAAATACTATTAAGTTTGAGTATGGTTGCCGCAGTGGCGGTACTTGCCGTAGGTGCTACGGGTGCTTTCTTTAGTGATACGGAGACCTCAACCGGTAATCTCTTTACCGCAGGGGCAATCGATCTTCAGATCGATAACGAAAGTTATGTTACCAGTACGAGCACAGGCGCGCTTGTTGCAAACGCTAACACAAGTTGGTCATTGCGTGACCTTACGATTGAGAAATTCTTTGATTTTGCTGATGTAAAACCAGGGGATATGGGCGAGGATACCATCTCACTCCACGTAAACAATAATGATTCGTGGCTTTGTGCAGATATTACTCTTACCAGTGATGAAGAAAATTCATCAACAGAGCCTGAGTTGAGCGATGGTGACATTGACGTTGCAAGCTCAACTGTTGGAGAGTTGTCACAGAATATCAACTTTATGTGGTGGGCAGATGATGGTGACAACGTATATGAGGAAGGTGAAGTTTCGCTTCCTGCAGGAAATCTTGGACAGACAGGAGTTGGTGCTACTACCACCATCACCCTTGCAGATTCAAGCAACAACATTTGGGCAAATGCAACAGGTACCCCACTCCTTGGTGGGGACGTTCGTTATATTGGTAAGGCATGGTGTTTTGGCTCAATCGCACCTGACGCAGTTGCTCAGGATGGAAATGGTAAGACTGGCCAGAATGGACCACTTGTTCGCGGAACAGGCGTTTCGTGTAGCGGTGGTTCTGCGCTCAACAATATGACGCAGACTGACAGTATGACGGCAGATGTAAGTTTCCGCGCTGTACAGAGTCGAAACAACGCAGGATATCTTTGCCAGCAACCAGAGTAGGTTTATTCAATAATTTCTCCTAACCTTGCATTTCTAGCGTTATGAACTAGGCATACAAGGAGGGTATAAACCTATGAAAAAAATCCTATTCAGCTTGGGTTTAATGATTGCTGTCGCGATTATGGCTGTTGGGTCGACAGGTGCATTCCTTTCTGATACCGAACTATCAACAGGGAATGTGTTTGCCGCTGGAGCTATTGATCTCAAAATAGATAACGAAAGTTACTATAATGGGAAAGTCTCAACTTCTACGAGCTGGCAACTTTCCGACCTCTCTCAAGGACTTCTTTTCTTTGATTTCAGAGATCTCAAGCCTGATGACGAGGGCGAAGATACCATCTCGCTTCATGTAGACAACAATGACGCATATCTTTGTATGGATATGACGCTCACTTCAAATGATGATATTTCGTCAAATGAACCAGAGCTTAATACCGGAGATGTATCAGAAGATGTCAATAATACGTGGGATGGGGAACTTGCCGGACTTCTCAATATGTTTTGGTGGGCAGACGACGGCGACAATGTATACGAAGTTGGCGAACAAACGATCTCGGATGGGGTAGTATCGCTTGAAAATCTTGCGACAACGACACCCTATTCCGTAGCGCTTGCAGATACATCAAATAATGTATGGACGCCAGAAACACCAGGAGCTATTCCAGGTGGACAAACAAAATACATCGCAAAAGCGTGGTGTTATGGGGCACTCGCGACACCAGGAGTGGCACAGGATGGTATGGGACATTTACCTGATGCCTCAAATGGGCCACTTGTACGTGGTACTGGTGTACAATGCGATGGTAAAACTCTCGGCGATGAAAGCCAGACAGATGGAGTAACGGTAGATGTTGCGTTCCGTGCTTTACAGGCGCGCAACAATCCAAACTTCTCCTGTGGAGGACAAGATCCTCGTCTCTCAAAACTCACCGTTATTAAGGAAATCATCAATGATAACGGTGGTAATAACGTAGTATCAGACTACCAACTCAAGGTCGTTGGAACCGTGGTAACGAACGTCACTAGTGGCGTTCAGACACAGTTTTCAGCAGGGAACTATGTGGTTACGGAAACGGGAGTTTCTGGCTACGTAGCTTCATTCAGTGGTGACTGTAATGCTGCAGGACAAATCACTCTTAATCCAGGAGATGAAAAAACCTGTACGATCACCAACAACGACCTACCGGCCAATATTACCCTCATTAAGAGTGTCATTAATGACAATGGAGGAATTAAAGAGCTTTCTCAATTTCCTCTCTTGATTGATGGTGGTAATGTGCCAAACAGCACCTCGGTGGCAGTAACTGCAAATACGCCACACACGATCAGTGAAACGCAACAAGCAGGATATCACCTTGTTTCGATCACTGGATCAGCAAAATGCCCAGCCGTCCTTGGTGGTAGTGCAACGCTTGATGAAGGCGAAGCTATTACCTGTACGATCACGAACAGTGACGACGGAGGTGCTCTCTAATTAATTGGCCTCAATGTTTACCCATTGATTCCTTTTACTCAACCGCACGCACTATTGCGTGAGGTTGAGGAATAAGGAATAAATAATAAATAATAATTTATGATTAAAATTTTAACTTATATATTTGGTGCGATGGTTATCGTTATTGCGCTCCTTTTGGTCGTTTCTTTTTTCCCCATCATGGGAAATTACAAGATAATGATTGTGCAGTCTGGCTCAATGGAACCAACAATAAAAACGGGAAGTATTGTGATCGTAAAACCTGCTCCTTCGTATGATGTTGGAGACGTCATTACTTTTGGTCCAACACCACGGGGTAAGATTTCTACTACGCATAGAATAGTTGCAGAGAATATAAAGAACGGTCTGGAAACATATACTACAAAAGGTGATTCAAACGACAGTGTAGACCTTAAAGGGGTGTTGCAGAAAGATGTGTTAGGGAAAGTGTACTTGAGTGTTCCATTTGTTGGATATGCACTTACTGCAGTAAAAGAGCCGATAGGGTTTTTGATCTTAATTATCGTGCCAGCACTTCTCATTTTGTTTGATGAAGGAAAAAAGATTTTTTTAGAACTCAAAAAAATGAAACGTGGTGCTGAAGAGAATACACAATCGTAAATTTATGAACAAAAAAACAAGAACAACAACTAAATATGAGTGCCAACATATGGTGACGGCACCCACTCTCGTTTCTTGTTCTGCGGGGAAACAATCAGCACTTCAAACACGAGGGCTCATGATGATAGACGTCCATCTTTTAGAAGCAAAAAAAAGAGTACGTGCCCTGAAGTTGGCTCGCCCGTTTACTATTTGGGGTTATTGTCGGGGTCGTCATACAGGCCAGTTTTTACTCCGTGGTTTAGCACTCCTTCTTATGGTTGCCTTGAATGCGTACACACTCGGCAGTATAGGTACTACCGCTGCCTATTATCTTGATGGTGAAATGTTGAAAGGAAATAATTATGTTGCCGGAAGTGTTGATTTCATACTTTCGAGTACACCATATAGCTCTCCTGTTATTGCACTTGGTTTAGATTCTGGAGCAGTTGCGTCCCGTACCGTCAGTGTTATTCCTGAGCAGGGAGCAAGCGCTTTTTGGTATCATGCTTCCTCGACAAATTTTGGCGCGGATCTTGATTTTTGTGGATCACTCACCCTCGCATCTTCGCTCGGAGGCGTGCAGAATTATTCTGGGCTGCTTACAGATTTTGCTTCACCAGCAACAACGACGTTGAGTAATTGGCAATTTGACCTTTCAACAAATGGCGCACTATACAACAAAGCGTGTACGTTTGATATTGAATTTACCGCATGGCAAGAACGCCATAATGTGCCAAGCTTTACAGAAATGGGGTACCACGACGTTGAAAAAGAAACAAATAAAATTGCTTCGCAAGGTCTTCGTTTGAATAAAGTGTACTACGATGTTTTGGATGGTAGTGCTCCTTCTTTGTGTTCAGAAAGTCTTAATTTTTTTGTCGATAGTAGTACTTCCCCCACATGTACTTCAGCTACCTCGTTTAGTACTACTACTCCTCGTGGTAGTGAGGTGTTGAACGAGTGGGTGGAAGTGTACAATCAAACGAACGTAGAACAAGATATTACCGGATGGAGTATTTGTGATGATACGTCGTGTGATGTAATCCCAGAAACGGCGATACTTCCTCCATTTGGATACGCTATTATTACTGCCACAAGTAGTACCTTGGCTTTTTGGAATATTTCCCCATCGTTTTCTTCAGCAATCCTTTCTGATGGTGCGATTGGTGATGGTTTGAATAATGACAATGATATGTTGATGCTCCAGCGTCCAGACGGTATGACTGTGGATCAAATGAATTATGGTCAAAGTTCAAATATTGGGTGGGCAAATTATAATTCCGACGTATGGATCCCTGGAGTTCTCGATGTATCAGAGGGTGGTGTCCTTGCAAGAAATCCAAATGGTTACGATACCGACCAACCGAGTGATTGGTCAGGGTATGGCGTGCCAACGATAACACTCATCAATCCAAATTCTGATAGTGGTGGTACGTGGAACTTTGGTGCATCACATGATATTTTTTGGTCAGCTATAAACCCAAATGGTTCTGATACTGACTTATTGATTGATATCTATCTTATAAAAGATGTTGACGACACGCGTACAGTTACGCCAGAGGATACCGCTACCCCTGTGGTGATCGGTACGGATAATGACGGTCACTATTATATGGAGGCAAGCTCGGGTTTTTCTGGATACTTCTGGGTTAAGGTGGTGGTAACTGGTTCTGAAAATCCTCTTCTTAATGATGCAGATTACTCGGGTAAATTCTACGGTTCATCGCTATGTAAATCACCTGATAGTAAAAGTCGTACGAGCGGGTGTGGTGATGGTGGTGACGACGATCATAACGATGACGATGAGGAAGAGGAGGGAGGGGAACATGATAACGACAATGAACATGATAATAAGGATCGTGATGACGATGAAAAACAGCATGACGATGAGGAAGAACATGATCGTGTGGTAAAAGATTCATCAGAGCATTACGACGAGGAATTGAGTAAAGAATCTCACGAGAATTCGATAGATCATGACGACAATAAGGATGAAAAAGAGATTTTAGTTGAACGTATTACGGAGAGCGCACCTCCGCCCGAGGAATCTATCCCATCCGTCACAATTTTTAAAAAGGAAGAAGAGTTAGTTGTGGTTGTTGAAGAAAGCACTTCCAAGAGCGATAAGCCCGATATAATCCCTGTTGCTGAACTCGCTTCGTTCGTTGAGGTAGAGCCAGATGTGGTAGTGGTGGTACCGGTCGTAAGTATCTGAATAATCTTCTCATAAGGCGATAATTCAATGTTTTTGGGGATTAAAGGGTATATGTATGGTGTCTATTTGCTTTTTTATAGGCTTTTTGGTATAGTATAAGAACTATGGTAGTACGAATGAGACATACGCGGGCACACACCGCAAACCGCCGTTCACATCACGCTCTTGAGGGAGCACGTCTTTCTAAGTGCGCAAAATGCACTGCACTCCATATCCGCCATCAGGTATGCACGAATTGTGGCACCTATCGTGGCAGGGAGGTTTCTTCGTTAGTAAAATCTCTAACGCGAGGAACGAAACGTGCTGTCGCAAAAGGAAAAACATCAAAATAAGTAGCATAAAATGCTACTTATTTTTGCTTTTTCTTGTTTTGTGTATTGAGGGAATGTTCTTTTTTAAATTTATCGAATTGCACATTTTAAAAATATGGCAAATAGGCACCTTTCAAGAAGTATAGTAATGCAGGTTCTCTACGAATGGGATTTCCGAGGGCGCGTTATGACCACGCTTCAGATAGAAGAATCCCTTTCTCGTAATGTGGGGGAGTTTGCACCTGGTACGCGCGACCTCTCGTTTATGCGAAGGATTCTTATGGGTGTTTTAGAAAAGAAAGAAAAAATCGATGACATTATCGAAAAAGCAGCACCTGAATGGTCTATCGATAAAATCTCACTCATCGACAGAAACATTCTTAGGATTGGCCTGTATGAACTTTTGTTTGAAAGTAGAAAAGAAGTTCCCGCAAAAGTTGCTATTAATGAAGCTATAGAACTCGCTAAATCGTTTGGAGGCGAGACGAGTAGTAAATTTATCAATGGCGTACTCGGGGCGGTATATAAAGAACTCGGCGAACCAGGGAAGGAGGAAACGAGCAAAAAGAAAAATAACCACAATCCTGTTTCTCTTAAAGATCTCCCTCTGAAAAGACTTGGTGGTGCGGTGGTGTATGCCGAGGATGATGGTGATATCTATCTTGCCCTCGTGCACGATGTGTTTAACCGTTGGACGCTCCCTAAGGGCAAACTCGAAGAAGGTGAAGGAGAAGAAGAGGGTACTGTGCGTGAGGTAAAAGAAGAAATTGGCGTGGACATTAACATAAAGGAAAAGCTTGGCGATAATGAATATATTGCTTCACATCCAGAGCATGGGAAAATGCGCAAGCGCGTCACCTACTTTTTGGCAAAGGCACCATATCAACCGCTCAAATTAGAAGACGGCAAAGGTGGACTCGATGATGCGCAGTGGTTCAAGATTGCTGATATTCTTGATCTCTCGCTTTATGACGATATGATTCCTATTTTTACAAAAGCGGTAAATGTACTCCTCGGTAAACAGCCTGTCTCTCAACAAACATCATAAGTGTGTCATTCTCTATGGAAAAATTTTCAACATTTGAACAAAAGATTGGGGTAATCTTTCACGATAAAAAAGTGTTACGTGAGGCGTTTACCCATCGCTCGTATATCAACGAAGTGCGCGAAAAAGGACTTTCTCATAACGAGAGAATGGAATTTCTTGGCGACGCGGTTGTGGAGCTTTCGGTTACTGACTTTTTATACAAAAAATATCCTCACGCAACAGAGGGCGACCTAACGAGCTATCGTGCAGCGTTGGTAAATGCGGTAACCCTTGGAGACCTTGCAATCTCGCTCGGTATGGAAAATTACCTCCTCCTTTCGAAAGGTGAGGCAAAAGACAAAGGAACCAAGGCGCGACAGATCATCCTCGCAAATGCATTCGAAGCACTTGTTGGGGCGATTTATCTCGACCAAGGATATGCTGTTGCCGATATTTTTTTAAAGAACCATCTTTTGGGGAGAACTGATGAAATTGTAAAAAATGAACTCTGGCGTGATGCAAAAAGTTTTTTCCAAGAGGAAGCGCAAGATCGTGTAGGAGTCACCCCATCGTACAAGGTAGTGCGCGAAATTGGTCCCGACCATGATAAGCAGTTCGTGGTGGGAGTGTATCTAGAGAGTGAGCTTGTTGCCGAAGGTACGGGCAAGTCAAAACAAGAAGCCGAACAGCACGCTGCCGCAGAAGGGCTCAAGGTGAAAGCGTGGGGTGGAGAAACTCATTTGTAGAAGATTTTAAATATAAAAAACGGACTTCATTTATGATGTCCGTTTTTTTTGTTACTTTTTTGCGAGACGAAGCGTACCATCTGCACGAATATTTTTGGATGTTTTGGTACGTAATAGTCCCGCGATGCCGATCATGAGTCCGTTATCAGTAGAAAGATCACGGTTAGGGATAAATAACTTTATGTTGGGAAGTTCTTTTGCGATGGTTGACTGAAACGTGTCGCGAATTTTTTTATTTGCCGTAACACCACCGCCGAGAATAATTTCACCTACATGATATTTTTTTGCTGCAGCAAGTGTTTTTGTAACAAGGACTTCTGTTGCTGAATCTTCAAATTCTTTCGCAATGCACGCTTTGTCTTCTTCGGTCGGATTGATGATATTTTTTAACGTATAGAGCACTGCTGTTTTGAGTCCTGCAAAAGAAAAGTCAAAGTCGCCAGATTTTAGCATCGGGCGGGGAAGGGGAAAGCGTGGAACAGTTGTGTGGGGCGCTTTTTCTGCGAGCTTTGAAATCTCTGGTCCTCCGGGGTAGGTGAGTCCGAGCATGCGCGCCACTTTATCAAATGCTTCGCCGACAGCATCGTCGCGTGTTTGTCCGAGAATCTTGTACATTCCTTTGCGGGGAATAAGGACAAGCTCGGTGTGTCCCCCAGAAATAAGGAGCGCAAGTGCGGGGTAGTAAATAGGAACAATGTGGTATGAGGTTGCTGACGTTTTTGTTTTTGTCGGTTCAAGAAGAGAAGCGACGATATGTCCTTCCATATGATTCACGGGGATAACGGGAATATTCCAGAGTACGCCGAGGGCTTGTGCTGTGTTGATGCCGACCCACAGTGCTGGTTCAAGACCGGGACCAGCAGTGACGGCAATAGCGTCTATTTTTGGTATCTTGAGAGCGAGAAGTTCCTTTTGAAATGTAGCAAAAAGCTCCGGTTCTTTATGAAAGATTTTTTCGAGTGCGCGAAATTCTTTTGGCAAAAGTACACGCGCTTTTTTAAGGGGACGGTGTAGGTTTGCTTTCGTGAGTGCGTGCGCAATGAGAGGGACAATGCTTTTTGCATGTTCGCGTCGTGCGATAGTGGGGAACACCCCACCGTATGATGCGTGGATACTCGATTGCGTGAGGAGTTCATTTGCGAGCACCTTGATATGTGCGCCACGAGAAATACCCTCCGCGGTGGTGCGGGTTTCAAGTATAGAAATTCCTGTTTCGTCACAGCTTGTTTCGATGGCAAGGATGCGCATAATATTAGGTAGTTTTTTGGTAAAAAAGATGGGGGTGTTCTTTGAGTAACGCTACAATAAGCAAGAAATATTCCTGTATCGTGGGGTCGTGAGTAACCTTATCACGTTTCCCTTCATAAAACATTTCGAAAGAGATTTTTAGGTGTTCCCATGATCGCCCCTCATCGAGCTTAATATTAAGGATAGGAAGTATTTTGTCGAGTGCGTATACAAACTTACTTTCCTCGTCCAACATTTTTTCATAGTGCGTAATTGTTGCGCTAAGGGAAGGGAAGTCTGGATGATCATTGAGAAGTTTCTTTACCGCTTCTTTTTCCAGTTCTTTTTTGCTGGTATCTTCCTCTTTCGTGCGATAAAAAGATTTATCTCCAGTGTACGCTTCAGGGAGGTCGTGACAGAGCGCGTAGAGGAGCACCTTTTCTTTATTAAGGGGGAGTTTTTGTTTTTCTATAAGGTACCATGCGATGAGCGCCAGCTGGAAACTGTGCTCGGCATCATTTTCAAAACGGTCTTCGCCAGTTGCGTAAATAGTACGTTGTGTCTGCTGGAAGCGATGGGTGAGCGCTATCATACTAAAGAGCGCCTCGAGCGGGGACTTTTCCTTCATATGGGTTAGCATAGCAGAAAAGTAACGAGGCGCAACTTTTTAAAATTGCGCCTCGTTGGATATGGGCCGGTAACTCCTATGAGAAAATAGTAAGGATTACAGGAGCAATTCCTGCAAATGAAAGTGGGTACACAAGAGCAGGAAGTTCTTCTTTATGCTCTATCATTTTTCGCTTGAGGATATAGAGTGTGGTGATGGAGATGAGTGTGTAGACACCAATTGCTCCGCAAAGAGCGAGGTAGTTGAGCGGTTCGTAGGCGAGGAATGTTAATACTGATCCTGTCACACATTCGCCAAAGATGAGGAGTGCAACCGTAGTTGCGAGCTTGCGATAAGTCTCAATTTTGTATGGCCTAAAAAGGCTTATGAGTACAACAATGCTTGCAACAAAGAACAAAAGAGCGCCAATAATGTGTGCAGTGAATATATAAGAATACATATGCGTTAAATTATATTTTAAAAGTGCCTTTTAGGCAATTTTGAGTACATAGTTGAGACGAAGGAGAAGGTGGAATATTACAAAAGTAGTATTAGGTGTATAATATAGAGAGAATAAAATTTCTACTAAAGGAGATAAATTATGGAAAAGTGCCCAAAATGCGGGAAGCATTTGGTTTCCCGTGACGGCTATCGCAGAGTAAAAAGATGTCACGCTGTTGGTTGCACGGTTCATATCACCGAGAAGGGATACTCCTTTCTTAGGGGTGGTGCTGGAAATACTGTTGAAAGGGTTGAAAAAACTCTTAATGGACGAGAGAAAGTTCTCAAAACGTATTACACCGGCTAGGTTTCTCTAGCCGGTTTTTTTATTTACCCCGACTCAGCGCCGTCGCACTTGCGTCTTTCGACTCTCGGGTTCATCGGTCACGAGTTACTAGGGTCTGCTCATGCGAGTACACATTGCGCGGACCAAGTACTCTCGACCCCGCCTCGCCGACAAGTACTCGTCTTCGACAAGCTCAGACTCGTCTTGTATACCGGCTCCGGCTTTCGACTCCCCGTAAGGTCTACAAAATGAAAACCGCCAAACTCTTGCAAGAGTTTGGCGGTACATTTTGTGACCTTACGGGGAGTCGAACCCCGCTTCCAGGAATGAGAATCCTGTGTCCTAGCCGATAGACGATAAGGCCGTTTTTTGTAGTCCTGAAACCGTTTTCGCAGTATACCAATTTTTGTCAAAAATGCAAAAAAGTGTTAGGATACGAAACACCTCATACATACAAATGTGTGAAGAAGATGGGTAATATTGGAGAGGTGGCTGAGTGGTTGAAAGCACCGCTCTCGAAAAGCGGCAGGCTCGAAAGAGTCTCGAGGGTTCAAATCCCTCCCTCTCCGCAGTGAACAAGATTAGTAAAGGAGAGTTTTTAAAAATTTAATATGGGCGATTAGCTCAGGTGGTTAGAGCGTTACATTGACATTGTAAAGGCCGGAGGTTCGAGTCCCCCATCGCCCACAAAATCTTAAACTTCAAAATATGTATTTTGAAGTTTTTTGATTTTGTAGGGCGATGGGGGACTCGAAAACGAATACGGGCACCCATTTAGCAAAATGGGTCGTATGAGTAGGGCCGAGAAATTTTTGAGATTGACGACGAACAAAAATGTTCTTGGCAGAGACCCCATCGCCCAAAAACATTAAATGGAGATGCTTCAGTATTTCTAATTTTGTGTGGATGGTGTGGTTTGAATACTGTGAGCTTCCCTATAAATAGGACCCACCCTTTACAGTTGCGTTATTTTAGGGTGTGTGGTACACTATATATGTAAGAAGTTTCCACCTCAGTGCTTGCTTGATTCTATCTAGGTAAGAGGGCGAGGGAAACGGGTCATCTTACATTAGATTAGAATTAAGCAAAAAAGCATAGTACTATGGCAAAGAAATTGTATGTAGGGGGTATCCCTTACTCAACCACAGACGCTGAGCTCAAAGACGCATTTACACAGACAGGCGAAGTCCTTTCAGCAGTAATCATCATTGATAAAATGACTGGTCGCTCAAAAGGTTTCGGTTTTGTTGAGATGGCAAATGACGCTGATGCAGACAAAGCGATCGACATGTGGAATGGTAAGGACTTCCAGGGTCGCTCACTCACGGTAAACGAAGCACGTCCTCTCGAGGAACGCGCACCTCGTCGTGATTTTGGTGGCAATCGTCGTATGGGCAACTAGTCCGTACGTTCGTTACAAAAAAACACCGCTTACACGGTGTTTTTTTGTTGCGTGAGCGAATATGAGAGAAAATCTTTTTATTAGCGACGTAGAGCGAGCGAAATGAGAAAGGGTACTTTCTCATTTCCGAGCCGAGGAGATAATACAAGGGTTGAATACCCCGCCCCTCTAGGGCGGTAAATGTGTGAGAAGCGAATACATGGAGCTTCGCAAGACCGGAGCGCGAGCTACTCCGTGCGTTCGCACGAACGCTCTAGGACGGCGCGAGGTGGGGTAGCGGGCTTTTTCAGCGGAAAAAGACCCGTGACAACGAAATGAACAACATTTTGTCCGGGGCTTGCCCCGGGGTAAATACCGCTTTTATTACATTCGCTCATTTCCCCTGAAACATATTCATAATTTTCAAATAAATAGGTTGTTTCACCGAAAAAGGCGTGCCGACTATTTGCCATAACGATGTTTTTGTTTTTTCTTGATTAGTTTTACACTTTTCTCCTTTTACAATTTTTATTTGGGGGTATAATAAGGGGACATTAAAAGGTTTTTGTGTCTTCTTATTAGCGCCATTGTTAATTTACATATTGTATGCCAAAGAAAACTGAGCAGCACAAGAAAAGTGTTGTAAAGCATGTTCCTGAGATTAAAAAGAGTGCTGTTATGAATGTGCGCAAGCGAAATGGCTCTGTTATGCCATACGACGCTGATCATATTGTGAGCGCCGTGAACAAGGCAATGAAGAGTACTGGAGAGGGTGGACAGAAAGAGGCAGAATATATCGCTCGTAAAGTAGAATCCGAGCTTAAACGTATTGCAAAACTGGTTAAGGACTTCATTCCTACGGTTGAGGGTATTCAGGATATTGTGGAGCGCGAGCTCATTTTGGAGGAATATGTAAAAACAGCAAAAGCGTACATTTTGTATCGCGAGGAACGTGCGCGCGTACGCGAAGCACATGGTGAAATTCCAGAAAAAGTTAAACAGCTTGTGAGCGAAGGAAAGAATTATTTCCGTAATCCGATGTCGGAGTTTATTTACTACCGCACCTATTCTCGCTGGCTTCCTACTGAAGGACGTCGTGAGACGTGGATTGAGACGGTAGATCGCTATATCGACTTTATGAAGGAGAACCTTGGTACCAAACTCACTGTTAAAGAGTATGCTGAAGTACGTGAAGGTATCCTCAAACAAGAAGCAATGCCTTCGATGCGCCTTTTGTGGAGTGCAGGAGATGCAGCACGCAAGACCAATGTAACCGCATACAACTGTTCGTTTATCGCACCTTCGTGTCCGCGAGATCTTGCAGAAATAATGTACATTTTGATGTGTGGAGGTGGCGCAGGATTCTCGGTAGAGAGTCAGAATGTACAAATGTTCCCGCAGATTAAAAAACAGACCGGCAAGATGCTTCCAACACATGTCGTCGTAGACAGTAAAGAGGGGTGGGCAGATGCATACGTTATAGGACTCAATGCATGGTTTGGTGGCGAGGATGTTAAGTTTGATTATTCAAAACTTCGTCCCGCAGGTGCACGTCTCGTTACTATGGGAGGGCGAAGCTCTGGTCCCGAGCCACTTATCTCGCTTATGAATTTCTCACGTGAACGTATTTTAAAGAAACAAGGTCGTCGTCTCTCTAATGTCGATCTCCATGATGTTATTTGTAAGGTTGGTGAGGTGGTCGTTGCTGGCGGAGTACGCCGAAGCGCACTCATTTCGCTCTCTGACCTCGATGATCATGATATGCGCCATGCAAAGGATGGGCAGTTCTTCTTGACCGATCCACAGCGTATGATGGCAAACAACTCAGCGGTATATTGGCAAAAGCCCAACAATACTGACTTTCTTGAAGAGTGGATCGCTCTTATGAAGGGACGCTCTGGCGAACGCGGTATTTTCAACCGCGGTTCAGTAATGAAGCAGGTTCCTCCACGTCGCGCAAAAACCCTTGAGAAGGATTTTGATACTTGCGGCGTAAATCCTTGTGGTGAAATCATTCTTAAATCCAAGCAATTCTGTAATCTCTCAGAGGTGGTGGCACGCGCAGAAGATACCGAAGCATCTCTTTTGAGGAAAGCTCGTTTGGCAGCAATTTTGGGAACCTATCAGTCAACGCTTACCAACTTTGGCTATCTTTCTAAAGAGTGGAAGGAAAACTGTGAGGAAGAGCGCCTCCTCGGTGTGTCTGTCACCGGACAGTGGGATTGTCACACGGTGCGTGACCCTAAGGTGTTGAAGAAAATTTTGGACGAAGTGCTTAAGGTGAACAAGGAATATGCGAAGCGTTTCGGGGTCAACCCTTCCGTGGCAACAACCGCCGTCAAACCTTCAGGCACAGTATCACAGCTCGTAGACGCATCTTCTGGTATGCATCCACGTCATGCGCCATACTATATTCGTCGCGTGCGCATCGCCGCAACTGACAGTCTCTTTAAGATGATGAAGGATCAGGGTGTGCCATTTCGTCCTGAAGTAGGGCAGTCCTTAGAAAGCGCTGTAACTTATGTACTTGAGTTTCCGGTAAAGGCTCCTGAGAAATCGATTTTTAAGGATGATCAGACAGCTCTTGATCAGTTGGAATACTGGAAGATGGTCAAGGAAAACTATACAGAACACAACCCTTCTGTTACTATTTCTATAGGGGAGGACGAGTGGATAAAAGTTGCAAATTGGCTTCATGAAAATTGGGACATCATTGGCGGTTTATCGTTCCTCCCACACTCAAATGATGTATACCCGCTTGCTCCATATGAAGAGATCACGAAAGAGAGATACGAGGAAATGGTAAAGAAATTCCCCGATATCGATTTCTCGAAGATTGTTACATATGAACAAGAAGATCGAACACAAGGGTCGAAAGAACTCGCTTGCGTTTCAGGCGTTTGCGAGATAGCATAATAATTAAACACGAACATTATGGCAAAAGGAAAAGACGCGTGGAAAGAAAAAAAGAAACCAAAGAAGGAAAAAGCAAAATAGTTTAGGAAGCACAAAACCCTTTCACGCTCGCGTGAAGGGGTTTTGATATGAGCAAGATACTATGTTACCCTCTATTTTTTAGCGCATAGCGAAGCGTATCGCCGTCGGAGTATTCTAATTCTGTGCCTGTAGAGAGTCCACGTCCGAGTGTGGTGATAGAGAGTTGATATTTCTGTGCAATAGGTTCGAGAGCTTTGATGATGTATTCGCGCGTGAAGTCGCTCTCGGGATTCACCGAAAGAGCGAGGATAATTTCAGAAAGACCCTCAGGAACACCTTGCTCAATGCGGGCGATCAGTTCACGAATACGAATTTTTGACGCAGGGTCGGTTGCAAGAACGGGAATCGTGCCACCAAGAATGAAATATTTTCCTGCATAACTTCCGCTTCGTTTAACACTTTCAAAATCGGTATCTTTTTCAACAACCAAGAGTGTTGAGTTGTCGCTATCACCAGCGCAAATAGTACAGAGTGGTGATGTGTTCGTACGAGGATAAAAACGAAAACACGACGAGCATTGCGCGATAGTTTTTTTAAGATTGGCAATTTCTTGCGCGAGTTCATCGACGTACTGTGGGTTTTGCGCAAGCAGAAAATACACAAATCGTTTTGCTTGGCGCGTTCCTATGCCGGGGAACTTCATGAACAGTGTTGATAAATGTTCAATTGAACTCATAGGTTAAAAGTCATCCACGTTGCCACCCTTCGTCCCGCCAAACTCTGCGTGATTTTTATCAATCGTGAGGAAGGTTGATTTCTCTTCGTCAAAGTAGAGCTTCACAAGTCCGACAGGACCATTACGATGTTTTTCGATGAGAATCTCCGCAATATTGGTCTTTTCCGCGTTGCGGTCTTGTTTGTCCTCGCGGTGAATGAACATAACGACGTCGGCATCCTGTTCGATAGATCCAGAATCGCGAAGGTCGGAGAGTTTTGGTTTGCCACCACGTGACTCAACGGCACGCGAGAGCTGGGAAAGCGCAATGACGGGCACATCAAGGTCTTTGGCAAGTCCTTTGAGCGAGCGTGAAATCTCTGTTACTTGGTTGACCATCGAGTCATACTGCTTGCTGGTCGTAATGAGCTGAAGGTAGTCAACGATGATGAGTCCGAGTCCGTGTTCGTTTTTGAGCTTACGTGACGCAGAACGCATTTTCATAATTGAAGCACCTGCTTGGTCATCGATAAAGATAGGTGCTTTAGAGAGGCGTTCAAGTGCCGAACGAATTTGGTCAAACTCTGAATCAAGAGAAAGTTTTCCTGTGCGAAGTTTCCACGCATTGACGCGTGCTTCAGCCGCGAGCATACGGTCGACGAGTTGTTGCGTGTTCATTTCAAGAGAAAAGATACCCACGGGAATATTGTGCTGTATTGCCGCTTGGCGCGCAATGTCGAGTGCGAGTGTCGTCTTACCCATCGAAGGACGTGCGGCGAGAATAATGAGATCGGAACGTTGTAGGCCCGAGAGGAGTTCATCAAGTGCGGGGAATCCCGTAGGGACGCCACGGAGCCCACCACCACCTTTGTGAAGTGAATCCATGCGCTCCCATGCCTCGTCGAGGGTGTCTTTAATGCCGATGAATTTTTTTGAAACACCACTGTTCGAAATTGCGTAAATTTTCTTTTCTGCTTCATCAAGGACCGTTTCTACTTCGTCAATTTCATTGTATCCAAGTTCTGAGATATGTTCTGCTGCGTCAATGAGGGTGCGAAGGATGTGTTTTTTCTGAATCGTCTCTGCGTAGTGTTTTGCATTCGTAGAGGAGGGGACAATCTCTACGAGTTCTGTCAGATAACTTCCCCCACCAACATGTTCAAATTTCCCATGTTCTTTGAGGCGTGCAGATAGCGAAAGCAGATCAATCGGTTCACGACGGGTATGAAGTTCGATCATGATATCGAAAATGATACGGTGCTTCTCCACATAAAATGATTCACGCGAAAGGACGTCGGAGATGTCGTACATACTTTCCGGACGTAGCATTAAAGAACCAAGTAGTGCTTTTTCGGTATCAATATTTTGCGGGGGGATGCGAAGGGTGCGTGATTTGAATTGTCGTTCTGTCATAGAAGCTATCTTACCACAGCGCGCAACCTCCCGAAACTATACATTGGGGAGATGACAGGGGATAAGGTGGGGAAAGCGCTGAATTCCGCCAAGGGCGGTCCTTGGCGGAATTCAGCGTTGTGGCGTAAGGGTCATTCTGTTCAAGGGGTCCCCTTGGAAGATACTCTCAAAAAGTATAATGGACTTATTTGTAAAAATATGTTATTATATAAGATAGATATGAAAAGTGAATAATTCGCGTCTGGTCCGGCAGTCACCGGAAGTACATTCCAAAAGGAGGAAACGCTCATGGAAAAACATGAGAAAGCTCCACAGTTTATTGGAGTACCGCAATTTGCAGAATTGGCAGCATGCGTACTCAAACAGTTACCACGGGATATCGATCCTAATATTGCGCAAGGATGGATCAAAAATCCGAAGGCCCTCGGTAAGGCGCTCCAGAATGCTCTTTGTCCACCACCTCCTTCTGTTCTTGAACGTGTTCGCGCCTCTGGTTACCTCGATGTATCGTTTGACGGAGAAGAGGTGCACCCGCTCGCTATCCGTTCACTCACTAAAGAGCAAGCGCTCGATGAGTATAGAAAGAGTGGTGGCAGGACATGGATATGGGACGAGCTGGGAGAGAACATGCCGTATTCCGTACCAGAGCCGAGAGGCCTCAATGTTATGATTCTAAGCTTCGGCAGAGACATCGGAAGTGACGAAGCGTTCGTCGAAATGGACAAACTCGACGTCCGCCCTCTCACCTACGAGGAGCTCGTCCAGTACGGCATTTTATACCCCAAGCATCAGAAGAAAAAAATCCTTGTCGGTCTCGGTACCATACATATCTTGCATGCCCTGTTCGGGAGCCCGCACGCCCCGGTCTTGAATGCTGATGATGACGCCCGCAACTTGGACGCCAGTTCCTTGAAACTCACTTTCCATGACAGGCACAGTTTTCTTGTTGTTCCAAAGTAGTTTCTCTTTGTACTCCACACCCCATTTCGGCAAGCCGAAATGGGGTGTTTTTTTAATTCCGCCAATGGCACAAAGCTCTGTGATTTGTTAGGAGATTTTGGACACTTTTTGTCCTTCGGGGGTATCGAGAACGTCCCAGCCGATGGATTTGATCTCGTCGCGGAGACGGTCAGACTCTGCCCAATTTTTTGCTTGGCGTGCTTGTTCACGAGCGTGCATGAGTACGGCGATATCCTCGGGAATAGTTTCTTCCTTACGTACCGTAAGTCCAAGTCCAAGTACACGATCAAAATCGATAAGGGTTGCGGTCTTGTCCTCTGGAGGTATTGTCTGGTCTTTAACTAATTCCCAAACGAGTGCGAGCGCGCGAGGGGTGTCGAGGTCGTCGGTAATGTATTTGGTAAAGCGTGCACGGTACGCTTCATTTACTGTACCACTTTCATTACTCCCGAGCGATGCCTGAAGTCTGCGTAACGCGGTTTGCGCACCTTCGAGTGCCTCCCATGTAAAGTTTTGCTTTGAGCGATAGTGAGAATTAAGCAAGAAATAACGAAGTGCGAGAGGGTCAAAACCTTTTTCTCGAACATCGGCAAGCGAGTAGCTCGTGCCTTCTGATTTTGACATTTTCTTTCCATCTACCAGTAAGTGTTCATAGTGGAGCCAATAATGCGCAAGTGGTGCGTCGTTTGCAGATTCACTTTGTGCGATCTCGTTCGTGTGATGAACGGGAATGTGTTCGATGCCACCCATATGAATGTCGATGGTCGTGCCGAGAATTTTTTTGATCATCGCAGAACATTCAAGGTGCCACCCCGGGAACCCTTCTTTTTCATCAAAAGGATTCTTCCATGTTTGGAGTGCTTTTTCGTGTGCGCCAGCTTTAAAGAACCAGAGAGAAAAATCCTCAGGGTGTTTTTTTTCAGGATCGCTCACCGTGCCTTTACCAGCTTCTTCGATGTTGTGTTCGAGGATTTGTCCGGAAAGACGCGTGTATTCTTTTGCTTTTGAAACATCAAAATAAATTGCAAGCGGAGTTTTGTAGGCGAACCCTTTTTTAAGGAGGATGTCTATCATGTCGATCATTTCATTGATGTACTCGGTTGCGCGTGGTTTTGCGTAGGGTGGGCGCGCGTTAAGTTCGGTAATATCCTTTTCAAAAATGTCGATATATTTTTGTGCAATTTCATCAGGCGTTTTCCCTTCGCGTTTTGCTCCTTTCTCCATTTTGTCCTCTCCCGAATCTTCGTCGCTGGTGAGGTGCCCGACATCGGTATAGTTTCTGGCGAAAGAAACATCATATTCCACGTATGAAAACGTACGCACTAACAAATCGGTAATAACGACTGCGCGCATATTACCAATATGTTGGGTCCAGTACACCGTGGGGCCACACTGATAGAGTTTGACCTTTCCGGGAGTTATGGGAATGAAGAGCTCTTTCCTTTTTGAGAGCGTGTTCGTGAGAAAAATTTCTAAATCCATCGTTTATGTTTGAAGTAAGCAAAAATAGTGAGTGTAATAGCCACCATAATACCAATAATAAACCAGAAGTCACCCGTCCGTCCCACGATAGGAATATGGTCGGCATTCATGCCGAAAACAGTAGCAACCAACGAAAGAGGGAATGTAACAAAGGAAATAATCGCAATAGTCTTCATAATGTCATTCGTCTTGGTCGTGAGGAGTGAGTCGTTGGTATTACGGAGCTCGAGCAACGTCTCGCGATGACCATCGAGGATTGAAGAAACTTTAAAATATTCACCAGTAATCGTGCGTAGGTAGTAAGAAAAATCCACTCCAAAGAATTTAGTGCCAGAGAGTTCTAGGGAATCAAGTACTTCCTTGTGGGGTCGTATGATTTGTTTGAAATTAAGAAGATCCCTGTTGATGTGTGAAATAGCAGTAACCATATCGCGCTCCTTGCCACCAAAAATACTTGGCTCAATTTCAGCGAAATCGCGCTCGATATGATTAAGTTCGTTGCCGAGAGTTTTGTAAAGCTCTTTTAAAATATAAAAGAGAATGTATCCTGCGTGGTCACCGATATTTGATTTTTCAAGAATAGAGTTTACCTCAAATACTTTTGAAAATTCATGAAGAGAATCAATGAGGTCGTAGTGCGTGGTAATGATGAAATTTTTACCTACAATAAAATCTATTTCTTGTTCGCATCCGCCGTTGTGTTTATGTGAGATTGAAGGGAAGTGGAGGATGAGATAAATAAAGTTTGGATACAGATCTACTTTAGGGCGAAGGGTAGGGGCAAGGAGTTCTTCTGCGGCGAGAGGGTGCACGCTAAACTCTTCCATAATTCCGCGTACTTCATCTTGGGTTGGAGACTCTAGGTCGACCCAAACGAGTTCCTTGTACGTATAGCGAGAAATCATAGGGCAAGTATACCATGGATTCGAAATTGCTTTCAAACAATGAGGCCGTTTTTCTGTTGTTGACCTCTGTTCGTTCTTCTGTAATACTGTCCACATGAAAAGGCTCATTGCAAAGTATTCACTCCGTACGCATCATATCACCGCACTTCTTGTTGTAAGCGCTATAGGTATTTTTGGAAGCGGAGTTGCCGTAGGGGAATATTTACAAAAAAATGAAGTAGCAAATTCTTCTTCTGTTGTTTTACAAGAAGACAAGCTTGATTTTGCGCCGTTTTGGAAAGTGTTCGAAGTGCTTGATGAAAAATTTGTTGCAACAACTGCCTCATCAAGTATCCCAACTGACCAAGAAAAAATATGGGGTGCAATAGAGGGGCTCGCTGCATCATATGGCGACCCTTATACTACCTTTTTTCCGCCTAAAGAGGCACAGCAATTTGAAGATGATGTAAGGGGTGATTTTGGTGGTATCGGCGTAGAAATTGGTATTAAAGAAAAAGTACTCACGGTGGTGGCGCCACTGAAGGGGACACCCGGAGAACGTGCAGGCCTCAAGGCGGGTGACTTAATCCTTAAAATTGATGACACCTTTACCTCAGGGATGACCGTCGAGGATGCTGTTGATATTATTCGTGGGCCAAAAGGAACTACGGTAATACTTACTATTAGACAGAATGGTACGACGCGAGAGGTGAAGATTGTGCGTGATACTATTGTTGTTCCTACGGTTGATACGAAGCTGCGTGATGATGGCGTGTTTGTTATCTCGCTCTATAATTTTTCCTCAAATTCTCCCTCGTTGTTTCGCGGGGCGCTTCGCGAGTTTGTTCTTTCAGGAAGTGACAAACTGGTGCTAGATCTTCGCAATAACCCTGGAGGCTACCTCGAAGCTGCAATCGATATGGCAAGCTGGTTCCTTCCGGTAGGGAAGGTGGTGGTGATCGAAGATAGTGAAGGGAAAATGCCTCGAAAGGTTCACAAAAGTGTGGGATACAATGTGTTCAACAAGAACTTAAAAATGGTCGTCCTTATCAACGGAGGCTCAGCGTCAGCGGCAGAAATTCTTGCGGGCGCGCTCGGGGAGCAAGGGATAGCGACAATCGTTGGTGAAAAAAGTTACGGAAAAGGATCGGTGCAAGAGCTGGTAGAAATTACCCCAGAAACAACACTCAAGGTGACGGTGGCGCACTGGCTTACACCGTTAGGGAATTCCATTTCGCAAAATGGGATCAAGCCTGATGTTGAGGTGGCAGTGAAAAAAGAAGATGTTGAAAAAAAGAATGATACACAATTAGAGAAAGCTGTCGACGTAGTAAAGAAATTACCATAATAACGTATGAAAATTATATTCCTTAAAGATGTGCCTCGTATCGCTAAAAAATATGATGTAAAAGATGTTGCCGATGGACATGGCAGGCATTTGGTTATGCAGAAGGTTGCAGAACTTGCAACAAAAGAAGCGCTTACGCGCATAGAAACCAAGAAGCTTGCAGATGTGTCACAGAAAAAAATGAATGAAGAACTTTTGATGAAAACCCTTGCCACCCTCGATGGCGCCTCGATTACTTTTTACGGTAAAGCAAATGAGAAAGGGCACCTCTTTGCAAGTATCCACAGAGAAGAAGTGTTAGCTGAACTCAAACGCGCACTGCGTATCGAGTTACATCCTGACTATCTTGTACTCGACAAACCACTCAAAGAACTTGGTGAATTTCAGATTCCTGTGGTTGTGGGTAAGTCACGCGCCGTGCTCACCGTAAACGTAATGGCAGAAAAGTAACAAAAAACAGGCGTCATCTTAAAAGATGACGCCTGTGGTCTTAAAAAATGCGAGGACTGCTCGCGGGCAATCAGGGTCTCTTTAGTCTGCCCTTCTTTATGAACATGTGGGCGGGGATAAAATTTGTGTAGAGATTTGTCGTTCCTATCGATATTACTATGGCAGGTTTTTCCTGCTCTTGTTCCTCCGGTTCGATGAGGCCGATCTGGTGAATCAAGATTGGCTCACCGTTGTTAGTGCCTATACAGTACAAGAAATGGTAATTTCCGTAGATCGTAGACTGACAAAGGTTCGTTATCTCTTTTGGTGACAGGGTCCGAGATAAGCTCTTCTCGTTAATGTGTGTCAGGTCTGAGAGTTTTTTGTTCCGCCGGCAATGCTTCCGTATCTCTCTCAAGCGTTTGTGGCGTCTCGTTACCTCTTTTCTGTAATACAGAACACAAAGGGTATCACCCGGCTCTATTTTTTGCGTGGTGTACAAGTTTACTCCCGCAGAAAATATCTGATGATCGCTTCCTGAATCGTATTTAGTGAAGAACCCTGTCCTCATGTACTCCACAAAAGTGGCGCAGTTGGTGCGGTATTTACCGTAGTACTGCTCAACGTACTCGACGATCCTCTCAGAAACAACACCATCAATCTTTCTGGCAACGATGTTGAATTCTCCAAAGACTATCTGCTGAGCGCAGAGGATGAGGTTGGTCCTTTTTTTGAGATGGCCTGGCTTTACCTTCAACAATGTCCTTCCTCCTTCATTTTCTTTGAGAATAATTCCTCCGTCTCGCTCTTTTTCTGAATGAGAAAGTACCCTTAGAGAAAACGAACTACGAAGAGGAATTGAGGAATGTTCCTGTAAAATTACTGATTCAAGAAAGTGCACCAATTGCCCTTTTCCCTGCATATTTTTATTTCCTCCGCACAATATATTTTATGTTCTAAATATAGATAAACATATATCGTTAAAAAGGTCAAGATATTGCTTATATTGAAGTTGAGTTTATTAATAAAATAACGCATTCAAAATGAATGCGTTATTTTATTTGTATGAACTTAACTTTTATCATTAAGCTTTTGCTACGTGTGCCATTTTTCGTTTGGTTGACGTACCATTGAAGTTACCCTTTCGCTTTTCGGTGAATCCCACTACTCCTTCTTTGAGAGCAAAAAGCGTGTGGTCTTTACCAATACCTACATTTTCTCCTGCAAGGATCTTTGTACCGCGTTGGCGCACGATAATAGCACCCGCTTTAGCGATCTCGCCCGCATAGAGCTTCACGCCGAGATATTGCGGATTGGAATCAGTTAAGTTTTTGGCGGAACCGCCAGCCTTTTTATGTGCCATGGTGTTATATTGATAATATAGCTATAATTTGCTGATATGAAACGCACTATACAGGATTTGATAGAAAAAATCAAGGGGGTAACGCGCCGTTTACAGTTTCGTCCTCGCGCACTCCCCACACTCCCAAATGAGGTATTCCTTGGAGTTATTATTATCCTTGTGGCGTTTGGATCTTTTGGGTTTGGTCGTCTTTCTCGTATCGAAGGAGCGCGGGCACCTATTCGGATAGAAAACGCGCCAAAAGTAACTGCAGAAACATTTACCCAAAAAGCAATAGTTGTCGATGCTGGAGGTTCTGTACCTTTTGTTGAAAAGAGTAGTAGCCAACTTGTCGGCTCGAAGAATGGCAAAAAATATTATTATGTGTGGTGTTCGGGAGTAAGTCGTATTGCTGAAGGAAACCGTATTTATTTTGCTACAAAAGAGGATGCCGAAGCGCGCGGATATACGCCGTCGAGCACGTGCAAAGGACTGTAGCAACACTTTGCGTTACCGAGAGGCTTCATGATAAACTGACATTATGAATATTGTAAGATTTTTTGATCGCCTTGAGGACATCATTCGTTCGTGGCTTTCTCGACGCCCAATTTTGTACGGTCTTATTGCCGGTATTGGCGCGGTACTTTTTTTCCGCGGGATCTGGATCCTTTTCGATGAAATGAACGTAGGAAGTATCACAAGCATCATCCTTTCGCTCGTGATTCTCCTTGCCTCCGGCGTATTTGTTTCTCATTTTGTAGGAGATCAGTTGGTGTTGAGTGGTCTCAAAAAAGAAAAAAAGGTTATTGATAAAACAGAAGATGAGGTGCGAGCAGAGCTCGCAACGTTGCGTGATATTAAGGAAGATTTAAAAGAGATCAAGGAAGAAATACGTGAGATAAAAGAAGAAGGGAATACAAATATCGCCTAGCATCACTTTCTTTGCAGTTCTAATTTTTCGTGGTATGCTGAATTCAGAGTAAGTTTAATAACAAGGAGGTGGAAAATGGCAGACTCAATACTGGATTCTAAAATTCAGGCAAAATATGGGAAAAGGGAGTACAATATCATAGTCTATCGTATTGATTTTCGGGATAAGGATTTTTTACCTCGTGCATATCCAGGAGGTATTGGAACTGATCCCGACATAGATGTTCTTGAGAGGTGCGGACTTGCCGTAAGCTTCGCAAAGAAACTTCAGAACTATGAGAAGTTTACCCTCTCAACGTCCTTCAATAAGGAGAGGAATGTCTATTGCGGGCACATCATTGGCCTGCCTACGCTCCTAGCAGAGATAGTTGTTGACTGTAGCACGGTAGAATTTCTGGCAGGGGGGTTGAATTCATTTCTTTCGCTCTCGGATGGGCTCCCCATCGCCCCTGCTTGGGTAAAAGATTTCCGTCCTCCTTTTATTAGTATGCCACTCGGAATCTTCTTTCGAAAGAAAGTCATTCCTGTTCCATAGGCCCAAGACCGTCAAGCGATTGGCGGTCTTCTGTTGTTTTAAAACGGGTTCTAGGTGAACATTTATGATACAATACATACCTATATGACAGAAGGAAAAAAGAATGAAAAAAAGGTGATTCGCGCAACCCACACAACATCGTGGGGAGGTGTGGCAGGGTGGTACGATGCGCTTCTTGAAAAAGGAGATGATACCTATCAAACAAAAGTAGTGTTACCAAATATCGTGCGCGCGATGAACCTCAAGAAAGGGGAGCGCGTGCTTGACCTTGCGTGCGGACAGGGGTTTTTTACGCGCGCGTTTCATCTTGCAGGAACTCAAGTGCAAGGGGTAGATATTGCGAGCGATCTCATTACGCGTGCAAAAAAGCAATCACCAAAAGAGATAAAATATTTTGTTCGTTCTGCGGACGACCTCGCCATGTTTGAAGATAATTATTTTGAAAAAATTTCAATTGTGCTTGCTATTCAAAACATTGAGGCACCGCACAAGGTTTTCAAAGAGTGTAACAGAGTGTTGACGCAAGGGGGGAAGCTCTATCTTGTGCTCAATCATCCCGCATTTCGTATTCCAAAAGCGAGTGCGTGGGGGTTCGACGAAGAAACAAAGACACAATACCGTCGCATCGATCGTTATATGTCGGAGAGTAAGGCCGTCATCGATATGAACCCAAGCAAACCGGGAACCGCCGAGACGATTTCATTTCATCGTCCTCTTCAGTATTATTTCAAAATTTTGGCGAACGCAGGATTTGCGGTGGCGCGTCTTGAAGAATGGCTTTCTCATCGAGAGAGCGAAAAAGGTCCACGAAAAAATGCCGAGGATCGCGCACGAAAGGAAATCCCCCTCTTCCTCTTTTTGGAAGCACAGAAAATTGTATAACATATGTTTGCTAATTTCATAAAAACATTTTTATCGATTGTAATATTTTTAGCTATAGGTTTTTTGTCGTACTCTTACTTTGAGAATTCTCGTAGTACTACCCCTGGTATTGTACAAAAAACAGCGACGACGTCGGCACCTATCGTTGCTCAGAAAAGCGTATCAGCAAAATCTACACAGACAACGCCGGTCGTTACAAAAATTAATACTCCCACAAAAACGAATGGCGCACTTGCTGTTACTACTGCAAAAACAGAAACAATAGTGGTGGCGCCAGGGCCACTTCGTATTACTCAGGAAGGTAGTGTGGTTGCTTCACCTCAAACACTTACGAAAGAGGGCGTTTTTTCTTATACAAATAGTGCGCGCGCGCAGAATGGTGCTCTCCCCGCACTTCTCTATAATACGACATTGGAACATAGCGCACAGTTGAAACTTGCAGATATGTTTGCCAGACAATACTTCGAGCATGTTTCGCCGATAGGAGTTGGCCCTTCAGATCTTGCTAAAACGGTAGGGTATGCGTATGTAGTAGTGGGTGAAAATCTTGCACTGGGTAATTTTGAAAATAACGCTAAGTTGGTGGATGCGTGGATGGCAAGTCCTGGACATCGTGCAAATATCCTCAATGCGCAATATCAAGAAATCGGTATCGCCGTTGGGAAGGGGATGTATGAAGGGCGAGAGACGTGGCTCGCCGTGCAGAGTTTTGGTAAACCTTTATCATCGTGCCCGACAATTAATACTGCAACAAAAACCACTATTGATAACAATAATAGTCAAATAGCTTTTTTGAAGAACGAACTTGATATAAAGAAGGCACTCCTTGAATCAACACCACCCTACAACCCTTCATATAATGTGGTTGTGGGGGAGTATAATGCGCTCGTGCCAATATATAATGCGCTCGTCGAGGCAACGAGAATTTTAATCGCGCAATATAACGCCGAGGTGCAGGCGTTCAATGCGTGTATCGCCTCTGCATCGACACACTAGCACAAGAAAACTTTTGCGAACCAGATTCCCACCTTGTGGAATATCTGTATATCATACTGAGAGAGCAGATCAATTTAAACATTTAACTAGCTCATGTAGTATTTTTTCTTCTAGTATCGACGTATAATATACTATAGTATATTATACGTCGATACTAGAAATTAGAAGAATACTACCTCGTAAGATTAATCATATGTTGCGTTTTCTGGGGCGATATGTAGTATAATATGTAAGAGCCTGTTTAGAATCTAATCGTGAAATAAACCTTGGAAACCATACTTGGCTACCAAAACAACAAAATCTCGGCTGCAAAACTTCACTTCGCTCAAACCGTATCTCGATACGGCTTGAGCTCCAGTTCGTTTTTCGCTCGAAATTTTGTTATTTTGGTCAGCCATTAGATTCTAAACAAGCTCTAAGCAATCGTATTGAAAATACATTACCAGTTAAAGATTGTAAAACCATGACACAAGAACCAGATGTAGTATTTTTAGAATATGTAGTAAAAGCTCTCGTAGATAATCCAAGTGATGTGCACGTAGATCGCATTGTCGATGAAATGGGCGTCCTTATTACGCTTGAGGTAAATCCAAGTGATATGGGTAAAATCATTGGTCGTGACGGCAATACCGCGAAGGCAATCCGTACACTCCTTCGTACGGTAGGTATGAAGAATAACGCACGCGTGAATTTGAAGATTAATGAACCCGAGGGTGGTAAGCGCTCAAGTGCAGTAAAGACTGTTGATGAGGCAATCGACGATTTAGCGATATAGGTACGTATGATTCGTTTTCATATTGTTAGCATTTTCCCTGAGATGGTGCGCGCATATTGCGAGGCGTCTATTCTTGGACGAGCACAGGAGAAAAATCTTCTCGAAGTTTTGTACGTTGATCCACGTGAATATGCACAAAATAAATGGGGAAAAGTAGATGATCGTCCGTATGCGGGAGGTCCAGGTATGGTAATGATGGTTGATCCTTTGGTGCGATCGCTCGAGAGTGTGGCAAAGAGTATTGCACGCCGTAAAAATACGAAAACAAAAATTATTATCTTCTCACCTTCAGGAAAACAATTTACCAATGTGTATGCAAAAGCGTTGGTGAAAAAATATACCGATATTGTGCTCATTGCGGGACGGTACGAGGGGGTTGACGCACGCGTGAAAAAAATTTTTAAAGCAGAAGACATCAGTGTAGGGCCGTTTGTCTTGACGGGTGGGGAAATCCCTGCAATGATTGTTGTGGATGCATGCGCGCGTCAGGTCGAGGGAGTTCTCGGTACATACGAATCACTCGAGGAAGAACGTCCTCAAACTGGCCAGACGGCGTCGCCTGAGTGTTATACGCGTCCCGAGGTCTACGAATGGAAAGGTAAAAAATACCGTGTCCCCAAGGTTCTCTTGGGTGGCGACCATAAGAAGATCGAGGCGTGGCGAGCATCAAAACGACGCGCGTAGTCCCGCGCTTGCATCTTTTACCTCTTTTTGGTAAGCTGGTGGAACTTATGGATATCAAATCAAAAAACGAAGGGCTTATTACTGATATGTTCGCTGCAGGCGCGCATTTTGGTTATTCGCGTTCACGCCGTCACCCATCGGTAAACCAATTCATCTTTGGTGCAAAGGGAGGCGTAGAAATCCTTGATCTCGAAAAAACAAGCGCAGAGCTTGAGCGTGCAAAGGATTTTGTGAAAACCTTAGCAAAAGGTGGTAAGCAACTTCTTTTTGTAGGTACAAAAAACGAAGGGAAAAAAGCGGTAGAGGATGGCGCGCTTTCTGTCGATATGCCGTTTGTTGCAGAGCGATGGGTAGGTGGTATCCTTACCAACTTTTCCGAGATCAAGCGACGCATTGCGCTCCTTGAAGATCTCCGCGCAAAGCGTGAAAAAGGTGAGCTTTCAATGTACACAAAAAAGGAGCGACTTCTTATCGATAAAGATATCGAGCGTCTCGAGAGAAATTTCGCAGGTCTCGTTTCAATGAAGGATATGCCCGCAGCACTTTTTGTGATCGATCCTAAAAAGGAAATCATCGCGGTAAAAGAAGCTCAGTTCCTCGGTATTCCTGTAGTTGCTCTTGCAAACTCAGATTGTAACTTGAGAGAAATTGAACTCCCTATCCCTGGTAATGACAGTTCTGTTTCAAGTATCTCGTTCTTTATTGGACAAATCACGCAGGCGTTCAAAGATGGTCGTGAGTCAAAGGAATAGCATTCCTTCGTGATTGTTACGCGTTCGTAACTATAAAAATTAACATTATGATTTCTACCGAACAAATCAAGGAATTACGTGATCTGACAGGTATCTCGGTAATGCAGTGTAAAAAAGCTCTCGAAGAGGCAGAGGGAGATAAAGAAAAAGCACTTGCTATTCTTCGAAAAAAGAGTGGTGATATTGCTGCAAAGAAAAGTGATCGCGAGCTTGGTGCTGGCGTTATCGAATCATATATCCACAACACAAAATCAATCGGCGCACTCGTTGAACTTTCATGCGAGACTGACTTTGTTGCCCGTAACGAGGAGTTCGTAGCGCTTGCACGCGATATTGCGATGCACGTTGCTGCTTCAGCTCCAGAATTTGTTGATGAGTTTGCTATTACCGACGAGGTTCGTGCACATGTAGAAGCAACGCTTAAAAAGGAAGTTGATGAATCTGGGAAACCAGCAGACATCCAAACAAAAATGATTGAAGGCAAGCTTGCTTCGTACTTTGCAGAACGCACGCTCCTTGCACAGCCATTTGTAAAAAATCCTGACATTACGATCAAGCAGTTGATAGATGGCGGTGTGCAGAAGTTTGGTGAAAAAATTGCGGTCGCGCGTTTTGTGCGTTTTGCACTTGCATAGTACGAGGTAGCGTTTTTATAAAGTATTTCGTTAACAGGTAACGAAAGCTTTTGAAAAACAATTTTATCTTATGTTCATCATAATTACATTGTTCTATCTTTCTCTGGTAATCATTGTTGGTATGGTGGGGTGGAAGATTGTATCACTTCGTTCTCTTAAACTGTCTCTTGTTGAAGGTATCGAGAGTGAGCTTCATGGTAAGTTCTACGATATTGCTCATATGTGGTGGGGTGTATTTCGTGATACATATTGGGCACGAGCACGGGCATTTGCTCTGATGGTATTTTACGTGGTTGCGCACGAAGTGCTTCACGTTGCGCTCATTCTAGGACAAAAAATACGAAGACGTTTAAGTACATGGCTCGATATGGTAAAAGGGAAGGGTGTTATAAAAAACAAGGGTTCCGCTTCTTTCTTTTTGCGTGACATCGCAGAACATAAGAAAATAATTAAGTCAGAAATTATGTAGTGTGTACGTTTTTTGGTAATGTGCTATGATATAAAAATTGAAAATTTGATTGCCACCTTAGCTCAGTTGGCAAGAAAGACAAATAGCCAATGCTTTACAAAAGTATTGCGAGGATGTTATAAATTGTTTGTTGTAAGTAGTTGGTTGTAGGTTCATATGCCACCTTAGCTCAGTTGGTAGAGCAATGCTTTTGTAAAGCAAAGGTCCCCAGTTCGAATCTGGGAGGTGGCTCCATATAAACGTGTGAGTGTATCTTTATGAAAACTATTAAATTTAGAGAGTACCTCGTCCCCCTTGTTTTATCTGGAGAAAAGGATTGTACGTGGCGGCTTTTTGACGACAAGGATATTCAGGTGGGCGATAATGTTCTCTTGCTTAATTGGAATACTAAAGAGCAGTTTGGTAGCGCACTCATTGTTTCTGTAAAAGAGAAAATGTTGAAAGAACTTCAGGACTCAGATTTTGAAGGACATGAAAAATTTGAAAGTACTGAAAAAATGTACGAAGAATATAGAAAATATTATGGGGATAAAGTTGCCCCTGAAAGTGTCGTGAAAATTATTAGGTTTACGTTACAATCTTAGCCTTATTTTTACTCCATTCACTTTCAGTGTATACTACTTTTTATGAATATAAAATTTGTTTGGATGAATGGGGGTTTTGTCAGCGGGGCAAAGGCATCAGTTCCTCTGTTAACACACAGCCTACACTACGGAAGTGCGGTGTTTGAAGGTATTAGATTTTATGAAACAAAAAATGGACCCGCGGTCTTTCGCCTAGAGGATCATATTAAGCGTCTTTTTTATTCTGCTAAGGTGATGGGTATGAACATCCCGTATTCCCAGAAAGAACTTTGCGATGCAGTACTGACTCTTATCGTGAAAAATAAATTAACGAGTGGATATATTAGACCAATCGTTTTCTATGGTTCAAAAATGGGACTTGACCCAACAGGGGCAGACGTGAATGTGGCAATTGCATGTTGGCCGTGGGGGAAATATCTCGCAAAAGAGGTAATAAAAGTTAAGATTTCAAAATACATACGCATTCATCCTGAGAGTAGTGATATGGGTGCAAAAATTTCTGGACATTACGCCAATTCAATTTTGTCGACACTTGAGGCAAAAAAAGCAAAATATGATGAAGCACTTTTTTTGGATTATAAAGGTAATATAGCGGAAGGTCCTGGAGAAAATATTTTTTTCGTTAAAGGAAATACCGTTTATTTACCATCTACCAATGCAATTCTCTCGGGAATCACTCGTAACACCGTAATGGCTCTTGCGCGTGACCTCGGATATGAGGTTATTGAAAAAGACATAAAACCACGGGATATCAAGAAATACAACGAAGCTTTTTTTACTGGCACAGCGGCGGAAATAACTGCTATTGGAAATATTGATGGGGAAATCGTTGGCATAGGGAAAGAAGGAGTGGTAACGAAAAATATTCGTGAGACCTATCAACGTCTTGTCTCTGGAGAATATCCGCGACATAAAAACTGGCTCTCGTATTAAAAAAAGCCCTTCTCGACGAGAAGGGCGCGGGTAAAAATTAATTTTTAGTCTTTTCTAAAAATATATTTGATAAATTCAGCTTTTCTCTTGCCGCAACGGAGAAATGAATATTCATTACAGAACTTGTTAATATCCTCGTCTGTCGGCCCTTGAGGATACTTTTTTAAAAACTCCTGCTCTAAATCACTAAAAATTTTAGACGACATAGCAACCCCCTTTTAAATTTTTTCTGGTATTATAATATTCCTTACCGAGTCATAAGTCAACATAATTAAAAAATACCCCTCTTGCAAAAGAGGGGTAGGGATGGGGGTGCATGTGCTACTCTCCAGCACATAGGATGTACGCATTGAAATCCATTCGTGCCTGTGGATGGCGAAGGACCGGGTGCTCGTCGCAGAACGTATTTATGTCTTCATATGTTGCGCCGTTCGGATGTTTTTTAGAGAGCTCCTCTTTTAGTCCAGCGAATATGGTTCTCGTCATTGTTACCTCCTTAAATTTGATTTTCTGTCTAAAATGATATAGGTTATTAGTATATATGTCAAATATTCTCAAAGAACTACGAAAAGAAATAGATATCGTTGACCGTGAGCTCGTGTCCGTTCTTGCACGTCGTTTTAAGATAACACACAAGGTAGGGGTTTATAAGGCACAGTTTGATGTGCCTTCATTTGATAAAAAACGAGAGAGTGAAATTTTAGAAAATAAAAAACTTCTTGCGAAAAAATACAACATAAATCCGTTGCTTGTTGAAAAAATTTTTAAGCTCGTAATGGCAGAAACACGAAAAAATCATCGTTATGAAAAAAACGGAAATAGTAAATAATAACAACAAACCAACAATTGGCATTATTGGTGGAAATGGAAGGTTTGGTTCATGGTTTCGAGGCCTCTTTGAGGCTAGTGGGTTTGAGGTGCTGGTTGCAAGCAGGAAGACAATACTTACGCCAAAAGAATTAGCACAGCGTGCGGATATTGTAATTGTGTGCGTGTCTCTTGCGGATACGGTATCAGTTATTCGTGAGGTTCGTGATTCTGTACGAAAGGATGCACTTTTGTGTGACCTTACTTCAGTAAAAGAAGTACCACTCAAGGAGATGCTCAAAACAAAGTCTCGATGTGGCGTGACGGGGATTCACCCTCTTTTTGGACCTCTTGTGCCTAGTCTTGCTGGTCAGACGATTGTCTTTTGTTCAGGAAGAGACAATATGTGGACTACCTTTTTAAAAGAATTTTTTACAAATAAAGGTGCACGAGTTGTCTTTTCAAAAGCACGAGAGCATGATCGCCAAATGGCAATTGTGCAAGCGCTCACACATCTTACTAATATTATTTTTGCTCATACAGTGCAAAAACAAAAAGGTGAAGTTTTCCAGGCGTATTCAACACCCGTTTTTCGTCTACAAAGTATTTTAGCGGGGAGAATTCTTGGAGGGAGTGCGGAACTTTCGGCCAATCTCATTATGGAGAATCCTCTTTTTAAGCATGTGCTCGCAGATTATCAGCGCCTTCTTGCTTCGTGTGCGGTGTATATTAAAAAGAAGGATAAACGTTCGTTTGTTAAAATGTTCAACTCCGTTGCTTCTTCTATGAAGGCGTTTATTCCTATTGCGCAAACAAAATCTGTCGATCTTTTTGCACTCCTTGATCGACAAACCGTAACACTTAAAGAATCAGCCAAGATGTCTTCGTTGAAAAAAGGTACCAAGATTGCATTTCTTGGTCCCGAGGGCACTTTTTCTCATAAGGCAGTTCGAGATATCTTTGAGCAAAAATATGCTGAGGTCCCCAGCACTACCATAAGCGGTGTTTTTGAGAAAATAATACAGCAAGAAGTTGATTTAGGAGTAGTGCCAGTTGAAAATTCAACGGGTGGTCTTATACAAGAAACGCTCGATAATTTGATTCGTCACCCTCTTCATATTGTTGGTTCATATGAGCTGCCAATTCATTTATGTCTTCTCGCGCGAACGAATGACATTTCAAAGATAAAGTTTATTAAGTCCCACGCACAACCATTTGCGCAAGCAAAAGGTTGGCTACAAAGAAATGTTCCTAAGGCGGTGCTTGAACCCGAAGCAAGTTCAGTAAAGGCAATTCTTTCGACGACTGACCCAGAAGTTGCGTTTATCGCAGACAGAGAGGCTGCATTAACATACGGACTTACAATCTTGGCGGAGAATATTGAGGATAAAAAAAATAACATTACGCAGTTTTATGTGGTATCTAAAAGTGAGGCCTCAAAGGTTAGTGCGTCGCTTAATGCACAAAAAACATTCTTGCTTCTTGCGGTGTATGACAGACCTGGTGTTCTGCGCGACATTCTGAGTGTTTTTGCAGATGATAATCTTAACTTATCAAAACTTCATTCAAAGATTTCGGAAACAGACGGATGGGACTACTGTTTTTTTGTCGAAGTTGAGGCAAAACCAGACGACAAGAAATTGAAAAATGCACTCGGAAAGATTAAGCAGTATTGTTCAGTAGTGAGGGTTTTGGGTACTACATAACTCAACAAACATTGGTATTACACTCGATTTTGAAAGAATGTGTTTTTTGTGTATGATAGGTAAATGACCGATTCTCGTAATAACAAGGGAGCACAAGGGCATTTGCACCCTCTCACACAGATCGTGCGCGAAATCGTTGACTCGTTCGTGGCGATGGGGTTCGAGGTTGCCGATGGTCCCGAGGTGGAGAGCGAGCACTATAATTTTGATGTACTCAACGTTCCCAAAGATCATCCTTCGCGTGATATGCAGGATACGTTTTGGCTAAAACCATCTGAAGATGGTTCGCCCAACCACTCTACGAGTGGTGTAGGGCTAAAAGGGGTATCGCAGACAGTGCTCCGTACTCATACATCTTCTGTGCAGGCGCGTTATATGGAAACGCAAAAGCCTCCATTTAAAATTATTGTGCCAGGTAAGGTATTCCGCTGTGAAGCAACCGACGCAACACATGAAGCGCAGTTCCATCAGATTGAGGGACTGGTGGTAGGTGAGGGGATTTCTCTTTCTCATTTACAGTACACCCTCAATGAATTTTTTAAACGATTATACGGCACGCAAGCGACTATTCGTTTTCGACCGTCGTTCTTTCCGTTTGTAGAACCGGGTGTAGAGGTTGACGTATCGTGTGTAAAATGTAGTGGTAAAGGATGTGGCATGTGCAAGCAAACAGGTTTTATCGAAGTAATGGGTGCAGGTATGGTACACCCTAATGTGCTCACGGCATCAGGCATTGATCCTCAAAAGTATCGTGGATTTGCATTTGGTATGGGTGTTGACCGTCTCGTTATGCTCAAATACGGTATTGATGACATTCGTTATTTGTATTCGGGTGACTTGCGTCTCGTTAATCAATTTTAATTATGAATATCCCTATTTCCTACAATTGGCTCCGTGTACATTTTGAGAAGGATATTCCTGCGCCTAACGAGATTGCCACACTCCTTACGAAACACTTGTGTGAAGTAGAGGGGATGGAGGTTCGGAATGATGACACTATTTTTGATTTCAAAATTTTACCAGATCGGGGACACGACCTCTTGTCACATCACGGAATTGCGCGTGAGGTGTCGGTGCTCTCTGGTGTGCCATTCAAAAAAATACCGACAGAGTATCAACAGTCTTTTGAAAAAACAGAAGCAATTCTCAAGGTTTCGGTATCAGATGCGCATCTTTGTCCACGATATATGGGTCGTGTTATTGAAAATGTGGGCGTAGGAGAATCACCTGCATGGCTCCGTGCGCGCCTTGAGTCAGTGGGGCAACGCTCGATTAACAACATCGTAGATATTACGAACTTTGTTATGTTGGAACTTGGACAGCCGATGCATGCATTCGATTTGCGCAAGCTTTCGGGAGCAGAAATATTTGTTCGCAAAGCGCATGAAGGTGAAAAGATGATGACGCTCGATAATAAAGATATTACGCTTACTCCCGAAACACTGGTGATTGCGGATAGTAAGCAGGCACTCGCGATTGCTGGCGTAAAAGGAGGCAAGGACGCGGGTGTAGAAGCTGGAACGACGAGTATCGTGTTTGAATCAGCAAACTTTAACGCCGTAAGTACGCGCAAGACATCACAACGCGTAGGAATTCGCACGGACTCATCACGACGTTATGAACACGGTCTTTCTCCCTCACTTACTGAAGAGGCTATACACCTTGCAACCAAACTCCTCCTCGAGATGTATCCGCAAGCGCGTGTAGGAGAAATAGTCGACGTGTATCCAGAGCCACAACAGGCGCAAACAATTGTTATTACGGTCTCGGACATAAATGGTATTTTAGGAAGTACCCTTTCTCCTGATGAAGTTGAAGGAATCGTTGTGCGGTTAGGTTTTACACATACGAGAGATGGTGAGACGTTCACCATTACGCCACCTTTGGTGCGCCTCGACCTTTCGATTAAAGAGGACATTGCAGAGGAAATTGGCCGTGTGTATGGTTTTTATAAAATTACCGATGCACCACTTCCTGATTTTGCATTTACTGCACGTCCACTCAAGGCATATTATTATGCGAACCTTATCCGTGACACCCTCGTAGCGCGCGGTTTTTCTGAGGTATATACTTCTTCATTTCAAAAAGAGGGGGAATTTGCCGTATTAAATCCGCTTGCAGAAGACAAGGCTTTTTTGCGCAAGAATTTGGCAATGAATATTGAACAGGCGCTTGAGCTCAATGTTCGCAACGCACCCCTTCTTGGTTTGGATGAAATAAGAATTTTTGAAATAGGGAAAGCGTTCCCTGGGGTGATGGAAGAAAAATTATTGTGTGCTGTTGGTATAGAACTCACCAAGGCTGGTAAAAAGAAAGATACGATGACCCGCGAGGCGCTTGAAGAAGTCCGTACCGTTATCGGTGAAGTGCTTGGTGTTGCCATCGAAGGAGTATTTACGACAAATGTTTTCGAGCTTGATCTCGGTGCTCTCTTGGACACGTTGCCTGAGCCAAAGGTTGGCGCGCCGTTTGTTTCGGTGGGCACTCGTTATCAGAAAATTTCTGCGTATCCATTTATGCTGCGAGACATTGCACTTTGGGTTCCTGAGGGAATACCAAATGACGAAGTTCTCGCAATAATTGTTCACGAAGGAGGAGACCTTCTTCGCACGAAGCGCTTGTTTGATGTTTTTACCAAAGAGTTCCCCGAGGGTAAAAGAACCTCATACGCATTTAATCTTGTTTTCCAGTCGTACGAAAAGACACTCTCGGATGAAGAAATTAATAACAGTATGCTCCGCATCACGATTGCGCTCCGTGCACGTGGTTGGGAAGTCCGATAACTACTATGACTGAAATAGGTACCCTCACATTACTCAAAATATTTATTCCGGCAGCACTTACCTTTGCCGTGGGGATTTTTATTACGCCACTTTTGATGCACTATTTTGTGAAGTATCAGATGTGGAAAAAGGTCTCTCGCAAGAGTGATGATAAATCAGTGGCATTTAAGCAGATACATAACGAGGCAGGGGAGCTTTCTACTCCACGCGTGGGAGGCATAGTTATTTGGCTTTCTGTTTTTTTAGTGATAATTCTTTTTGCACTCGTGTCATGGATTTTCCCTACATCACTTGCTGAAAAGTTAAATTTTTTGAGTCGTAACCAAACCTTCATTCCTCTTTTTGCGCTTATCGCCGCTGCGCTCATCGGGCTTTCTGATGATTTGCTACAGATCTTTGGAAAAGGAAACTATGCAAATGATCACAGTAAATACCGAAAGATCAAAGCGGGAACTATCATTCTTATAGGACTTTTTATCGGCTGGTGGTTTGTGTTTAAGCTTGGCGTGACTGCGGTGCATATTCCCTTTTACGGTTCTCTTGATTTTGGAATTTTCTATATACTTTTTTTCATTATGGTTATGTTGGCAACGTTTTCTGCGAGCGTGATTGACGGTATTGATGGTCTTTCGGCAGGTGTCCTTGCGCCGATATTTATGGGGTATGCGGCAATTGCGTTTCTGAATCACCAGAATGACCTTGCTGCGTTTACCTCGGCGGTATCCGGAGGCACGCTCGCCTTTTTGTGGTTCAACATACCGCCGGCACGTTTTTATATGGGAGAAACAGGAATGTTAGCGCTCACCGTAGTACTCTCCGTGCTTGCATTTATGACCGATACGGTATTTATTTTGCCGATCATTGCGCTTCCGCTCGTCGCAACATCTTTTTCGGTCATTGTGCAATTACTTTCTAAAAAGTTTCGTGGTGGAAAAAAAGTTTTTCTGGTTGCGCCACTTCATCATCATTTCGAGGCACTCGGGTGGTCAAAGTACAAGGTCGTAATGCGCTATTGGGTTATTGCAATGGTATCGGTCGTGGTGGGGGTAATATTGGCATTGCTTAGTAAATAATATTTTTCAAATCATCCTAACATATGTGTGGTATCGCAGGCATCATTGGCAAAGGAGAGCAAAACAAAGAACTTATTCGTGTAATGACGGATGCTATTTTTCATCGTGGGCCTGATGACGAGGGACATTATGTGGACGCTACGCTTGCGCTCGGTATGCGCCGACTTTCTATTATTGACCTTGAGGGAGGAAAACAGCCTATCACGTCACAGAACGAAAATTTTGTTATTGTGTTCAACGGAGAAATTTACAACTATAAAGCTCTTCGCGAGCAGTTGATTAAACGTGGATACAAATTTAAAACGCATACTGACACCGAGGTTATCCTCCATCTTTTTGAAGAAGAAGGGTCTGCGTGCTTGGGCAAACTGCGAGGTATGTTTGCGTTCGCTATTTTTGACAAACGCAAACAAAAACTATTTATTGCGCGCGATTTTTTTGGCATCAAGCCATTGTACTACTATGTTGAGGATGGACGTATTACGGCGTTTGGATCTGAGATAAAAAGCATCCTAACGATTCCGGGTGTGCCTCGCGTGGTGAACGATGAGGCTGTTATGAACTATCTTTCGTTTCAATACAATCCTCTGAAAGAAACATTTTTCAAAAATATTTTCAAACTTACGCCAGGAAGTTTTCTCGACATCGATCTCGCGCAGGGCACGTTCATTGAAAAGCGTTACGCAGAATTTAACTTTGAAGCTACCGCAAAAGAAAATAACGGTACCGAAATAAGCGAAGAAAAATGGACACAGGAGCTCATTGCCGTGCTGGACGATTCTGTGAAGCATCATATGGTGAGTGATGTTCCTGTCGGCTCTTTTTTGAGTGGGGGTATTGATAGTGGTATTATCGCGGCACTCGCACAGAAAAATCTCAAAAATAGAAAACTCTCCACCTTTACGATTGGTTTTGATGAAGTGACCGAAGCGCGCGAGGCAGAGGTGACGGCGCGTCGCATCGGCACGAGCCACAAAGCTATTACCATATCACGCAAAGAATATTTCAAAGAACTTCCCAAAATCGTATGGCATTTTGATGAACCTGTTGCCGATCCTTCCGCGGCGGCACTTTATTTCGTAGCACGCGAGGCGCGTAAAAAAGTAAAAGTAGTAATGTCAGGCGAAGGTGCTGATGAGCTTTTTGGTGGCTATAATATCTACCTTGAATCGTACGCGCGTCGCCGTCTGATGGTGGTGCCAAAATTCATTCGAGAATATTTCTTGCGACCGCTTGCAGGTTCGAAACTCTCATTTCGTGGAAAGAATTTTCTCATTCGTTTTTTCAGTAATATTGAGGATTGGTATATTGGTAACGCACAAATTTTTTCTCATAAAGAGATTGGTGATTTATGGAAGGGGAAGGGGGGTCCCCGCCTCAGTCTCGCGCCTCTTTATCATAAAGTTGCCGGACGTCAGGACTCAGAAAAAATGCAGTATATCGATATCAATACATGGCTTCCTGGAGACATTTTGGCAAAGGCAGACAAAATGACCATGGCGCATTCACTCGAACTTCGCGTACCATTTCTTGATCGTGAGGTACAAAATTTTGCGCGTAATATTCCACCATCACTCAAGTGGAAAAACTATACGACGAAATATTTATTGAGAAGAGTTGCGGACAAGCTCCTTACTACAGAAATTTCACGACGCAAAAAACTTGGATTTCCTACGCCGGTAAAAAAATGGTTTGATGCATCCCAAACAGAACTCTATACTCGTATTGTAAAAAATACGTACATTATTGAGCATTTTAATATTCCTATAATTGAGCAACTTATCGCTGATCATATTTCTGGTCGTGCTGACAACGCGCGCAAACTCTACCTCCTTCTCCTCCTTGCACTCTGGCACGATATCTATATAGGAAAAACGATGGTAATTCGGTAACAATAAATAAGAGAATTATTTTATGAAGCAAATTCTTAAAAAAATACTCAAGGAGATAGGATGGATTGGTTTCGTATATAGGGCAAGTTACAAACTTGGTTTTATTACGATGATACCAAGTATGTACATTAGAAATATCCCCGTTTGTGAGAATGAAGATATTTTGGTAAAAATATCTTCATTAGGTGCAAATAGGATAGTTGTGTCTTGTCCTGAAGAGAGAGGGGTCCTTGTAAGAAAAAGCGTTCTTGATAAACTCGTCGTTGCTAGTTCGATGCTCCCGCCGGACTTAAAGCTCTTTATACGATATGGGTATCGAAGTGTGTGCGTTCAGAAAAAATTCTGGAATGATGTATGTGTAGAAGTAAAGCAAAAGAATCCAGATTTTACACCTGATGAAGTTGAGAGCTTGGCTCGCAAGTATTCTGCGTTACCAAACGGCAACGGGCCTCATCAAACAGGAGGTGCGGTGGATGTACTGATTGTGGATAAGAATGGAAATTTTCTTGATTTCGGTTCTGAGTATTGTGCGCACAATGATGCTACGCCCATGTACACGAAATCAATAAATACTGAACAGCAGAAACAGAGAAAGCAACTGAGAAAGATAATGCAGTCAGTAGGATTTTCGTATTACCCTGGGGAATGGTGGCATTACTCATTTGGCGACCAAATGTGGGCTGCGTATACAGGAAGAAAATGTGCCATATATGGTCCAGCAAAAAAATAGCGAAAAATCAACAATCTTCTTTTGTTCTTGAACCCCCCTGAGTCTATCTCAAGGGGGTTTGTTTTTTAGATTTACCTTGGTAAATAAGCACCAATTTTCCTTTTATGGAATAGGATTTTGTGCTATAATAGACATATATAAATAGTCACCTTTTAAAGGTGGTTTGTTAGTTTTATGGCCAAAAAAGAAGAAAAAACAACAGGATATGGAGCAGAGGACATCCTGGTCCTTGAAGGTCTTGAACCGGTACGCAAGCGCCCGGGTATGTATATCGGATCTACGGGCCCCGAGGGGTTGCACCATCTCATTTGGGAGATCTTTGATAACTCGCGTGATGAAGCGATGGGTGGTTTTTCTGACCGTATTGAAGTCGCCCTTCTTCCAGGGAATCGAGTTCGTGTCGTAGACAACGGTCGCGGTATCCCTGTGGGTATTCATCCTAAAACAAAAGTTTCTGCGCTTGAAACTATTATGACGACGCTCCATGCGGGCGGTAAATTTGAGGGCAAAGGATACAAGGTGTCGGGCGGTCTTCACGGAGTAGGTGCCTCAGTAGTAAACGCACTTTCGGTGTATACCAAAGTTGAAGTCCATCAGGACAAAGGGGTCCATATGCAGGAGTATGAGCGTGGAAAGAAAAAAGCTCCGGTGAAAAAAGTTGGTACGACAAAATTCCGTGGTACGGTGGTTACGTTCGAGCCAGATGAATTAATCTTCAAAGAGATCGCATGGAATTGGAATCAAATCGTCAATCATCTTCGCCAACAGGCGTACCTCATCAAGGCACTCCATATCGATATTCTTGACCTACGAGAATATGCTGGAAAGCTCAAACTTGATAACGAAGTATATCTCAGGGATATGGGATTTGAAGTTCCCTCAATGTCATTTTATTTTGACGGAGGCCTCGTTTCTCTTGTGCGTTTTTATAACCAGCATCAGAAGCCCGTACACAAAAATATTTGTTACGTAGAAAAAGAAGTCGACGGTGTGCAGGTTGAGGTGGCGATCCAGTATATCGATGATATCTCATCTCGTGAACTTGCGTTTGCAAACAATACCTACAATGCAGAGGGTGGAACGCACGTGACCGGTTTTCGTACGGCACTTACGCGCAAGCTTAATGAATACGGACGCAAAAATAATTTTATCAAGGAAAATGATGAGAATTTTACGGCTGACGATGTGCGCGAGGGTCTGACTTCAGCTATCTCGGTCAAGCTTCATGAAATTCAGTTCGAGGGTCAGACGAAAGGAAAACTCGGTTCCGTAGAAGCACGCGGTGCTGTCGAAAAAGTTTTTGGTGAAGCGCTCGGACAATTTCTTGAAGAAAACCCTGAAGATGCACGCGCTATTGTAAACAAGGTTATTCTTGCACTTCGAGCACGCAAGGCAGCAAAAGCTGCAAAGGAAAGCGTACTTCGTAAGGGTGCACTTGAAGGACTTACACTCCCTGGAAAGCTTGCTGATTGTCAGACCTCAAAAGCTGAAGAATCTGAAATCTTTATTGTAGAGGGAGATTCTGCAGGTGGTTCCTCAAAACAAGGACGTGATAGACGCACGCAGGCAATCCTTCCGCTCAAGGGTAAAATTTTGAACGTGGAGCGCGCGCGCCTAGATAAAATGCTTGCGTCGGTAGAGATCCGTTCACTCGTGGTTGCTATGGGTACGGGTATTGGGGACATTTTTGATATTTCTAAACTTCGCTATCACAAGATCATCATTGCGACAGATGCTGACGTCGACGGCGCGCACATTCGCACGTTACTCCTTACCCTTTTCTATCGTTACTTTAAGCCAGTCATTGAAGGCGGTTTTATCTATATCGCGCAACCACCTTTGTATAAAATTAAGAGAGGAAAGGAGATCACCTATGTATACAGCGAGGAGGAAAAAATTAAATTCCTTGGCAAAGATGTAAGTATGCTTGAGGTGGCAGAAGAAACGCAAGCAGAAGAAGGAAAAACTTCTGAAGAAGAAGCAGAGGAAGAAGAGGAAAAAGGAAAGAAGCGTGAAGCAAAGACTTCGTTGCAACGCTACAAGGGTCTTGGAGAAATGAACCCAGAAGAGCTCTGGGAAACGACGATGGATCCTCGTAGTCGTGTGTTGAAGCAGGTAACAATCCTCGATGCGGTAGACGCCGATCGTGCCTTTGACGTATTGATGGGTGAGGATGTTGCTTCACGTAAGTCATTTATCCAATCTAATGCAAAAATGGCAAATATTGATGTGTAGATGAGAGGTTACGCATCAAGAAATTGCAATCACCATATGAATAAAAAATATATCATCTTAGTCATTGCAGTTCTCGTTGTTTTGTACGCATCGTCCCTTTTGTTTAAAGATAGTGCACTCGCACCCAATGCGCAAGATGCAAAAAAGTTGGAAGTAGCAACCACAACATCGTCTACTACGACAGCGCCTAAACCTGTCGTGAAAAAGACCTCAACTCCTGCAGCACCAAAGATTGGCGCATATACGGTTTCGTATACTGACGCAGGATTTAGTCCAGGGGTTATTGAAGTTAAGCTGGGAAGCACGATTAAATTCGTTAACAATTCAAGTAGAGAACTTTCAGTTGCTTCGACTGATATTGGTGGATTCGGAGTAACACTCCTTAATCAAAAAGGCTCAATCGTTCGCGGGGGTACCTTTAGTGTCACGTTTACAGGTACAGGGACATGGCGTTATATGAACCGCCTGTACCAGCGTGATGGGGGAAATATTATTGTGAAATAGGTTTTTGTGATAAAATAGGTGTATTACTAGGTATTAAATAATGATATTTATGAACGAAGAACAAAAGAAAGAGCACACCTGTGGTTGTGGTTGCAAGGAAAATAAGGTGGAAGAAACTACACAGGAAGAAAAACATGTGTGCACCGACGATACCTGCTGTGAAGGGAAAAATAGCACCGAGAACAAATGTGAAGGATGTGAAGAAGGTTGTGAGGAATGTAAATAATTTCTGATATTCAGACAACAAAAAGACCGACCTTTTCTGAAAAGGTCGGTCTTTTTGTTGTCTACGCTATATCAAAAAACATCCTACCAAATTTCTTTTGTTGTAATCTCTTTCTTTGTTTGTGTAATGAAATCGGCGAGAGGACATGCGTCGATGTGTGCGCCATCGCGACGTTCTGCCGTTACGGTTCCTGCTTCGACTTCTTTGTCGCCAAGAACGAGAAGGTAGGGAACTTTTTCAGTTTTCGCAACACGGATACGTTTTCCAAGACTTTCGTTTGAATCATCGAGTTCTACACGAACACCATTCTTTGCGAGTTCAGCAAATACTTTTTGTGCATACTCACTATGCTTTTCACTTACCGGTAAAATCTTTACCTGTACGGGTGAGAGCCAAAGAGGGAAGTTGCCTGCCACGTGTTCGATCATAATACCCATAAAGCGTTCCAAGGAACCTGCGATGGCGCGATGAATTACCACGGGGCGCTCTTTCTCGTTTTTGTTGTTTGCAAATGAGAGGTCAAAGCGCTCGGGAAGATTGAAGTCACACTGAATGGTTGCAAGTTGCCACGGACGTCCAATAGCGTCTTTGAACATAAAGTCGAGTTTTGGTCCGTAGAATGCCGCTTCACCTTCAATTCGTTTGTAATTGAGCTTGTTAGCTTGCGCAGCTTTTTCAAGAGAATTTTCAGCGATATCCCATACCTCATCACTGCCAAGATACTTACTTCGATCTTCTCCGCGTACTGAAAGCGATACCCAATATCCATCCATAAGATTGAAGTTCGTATAGAATTCCTTGATGATACCTACGATCGTTGAAACCTCTTCTTCAATTTGGTCCTGTCGACAGAAAAGATGCCCATCGTCTTGGGTGATAGCGCGTACGCGGGTAAGACCGCCTAGTTGTCCTGATTTTTCATCGCGATATACGGTTGCAGGTTCAAAATAGCGCACCGGCATATTTCGGTACGAAAACTGATTGTCCGCAAAGATTTGCATATGGTGCGGGCAGTTCATTGGCTTCATAATAAATTTATCCTCTTTCCCTTGAACGCGGAAAAGTTCGTCACCAAATTTTGCTGCGTGTCCTGAAGTGATATAAAGGTCCTCTTTTGCAATGTGCGGAGTCCACACACGCGAGTATCCCTTGTGTTGATGAAGTTCCCAAAGGTAGTCTTCGATTTCCTTGCGGATGATCATTCCTTTCGGTTGCATAAGGGGAAGTCCGGCGCCAATAAGTGGGGAAGTGGTAAAAAGTTTGAGTTGTGCTCCAATAATACGATGATCGCGCTTCTTGGCTTCTTCTTGCTGTTTTAGATATGCATCAAGTTCCTCTGCGGTGTTGAATGCAAGACCATAGATGCGGGTAAGCATCGGATTCTTTTCATCACCCTTCCAATATGCACCCGCGGTGTGGGTGATCGCGAATGCTTCGGGGTCAATTTCTTTGACAGAGTGTACGTGTCCACCTTTGCACAAATCAGAGAACGTGCCAGAGGTGTAGATGGTAATATCTTTGCCATCTTTTTCAAGTCCCTCGATGAGTTCGAGTTTGTACGGTTGGTCTGCAAACATTTTTTTTGCATCACTCGCGCTAATTTCCTTGCCTTCAAAGACGATGTCTTTGTTCGTCATTTTCTTTATCGATTTTTGGATGTCTTTGAGAACGTCAGGGGAGAGGGTGAAATCTTTCGAAAATTCAAAATCGTAATAGAACCCATTGTCGATAACAGGGCCGATGCCGAACTTTGCGGCAGGATCTTTTTCAAGAACTGCCATAGCGAGTAAATGTGCCAACGAGTGGCGAATATTGTGAAGTTTTTCGTTTGTTTCCATAAAATATATGCTTTTAATGTAACATTTTTTTTGTTTTGTGTGTATTGACAAATAGGTCATAATATGCTATCATATACATAGATAAGTTCCTCGCGTACCACGCGAGATAAAAAATGGGAGGATAAAAATGGAGATACGAACGTTGTTGAAAAAGTGGTTTTCGTATGCTTGTTCACTTACAGGATTGTGGGTCATCGTCGTGATTGCAGTAGTCCTCCGTCTTGACCTCGGTCCTGAAAAAAGCAATGAAATTCTCAGGATGTTTATCGCAGCTGTTCTTGCTTATTTTATTATGCGCCTTGTAGGCTGGTCATTCTGGCGAATATTTAAAAATAAGTAGGAGATACTTTTTTGCCGCACTATTTATTAGTGCGGTTTTTGTTTTTGAGTATTGAGAAAATGAAACAAGGAACAATTATCCTAAATAATATTTCAACGTGTAAATCCAATCTTCCTCATCAGTCTCATTTTGAAGTTTTTGTGCAAGGAGCCATTCGAGGTACCCACGATCTGTTTTTGCAACATCGGCAACGAGCTTCTCATTGTGTTTACCAAACGTGAATATTGAAATCATGGATGGACGCGCAGAGATTGCAAGCATTTCTGCGAGCGCTTTTTCTTCATCACCACCAACTTCATCGGTTATCTTCTTTTTAAGACGTCCAAAGAGTGCTTCAAGAACCCTCACATCGCCCAGTGCGTCGTGCGCCTGTGCTTCAACATCAATATTGAGATAGTAGCGCAAGAATTGTAGATTGTATCGAGGAATTTTATTTTCTCTGTCGAGGTAGCGTGCGAGACGAAGGGTGCAGATGGAGCGAGGAATTTCGATACCTTCTTTTTTGAGCATCGCGATATCAAATTTTGCATTGTGCGCCACGGGAATGACATCACTTTTTTGAAAAAGAGATTTTATGGTTGCGTAGCCAGCACTCTCTTTGAAGGATAGTTTATCCGCAATCATTTTGTTGGTAATATGGTGCACGGCGCTTGCTTCTGGAGGAATAGGAATGGATGGCTTGTAGAGCTCTGAAAATTCCTCACTATCCTGTTTGTAGGCGAGCTGGCAGATAAAATCATTCTCGGTGTTACCAGTTGTTTCTGTGTCAAAAAAAAGATAATGTGTCATGGGAAAAAGTATACCACATCCCTTTGTTATTTTCAGATACTATTGCGTCGAGGTATTTGTGGCGTTCTTTTCTTTTTCTTGAGCTGCGCGAAATTTTTTGAGTTGTGGAATAATTTTTTCTATATCCTCAGGGCTTTTGAATCCGTAGTATGCTTCGTCCCAAATGACGAGCGCAGGAAGAGTGTTCTTAATCCCGTAGATAGACTTCATTGTCTTTACGACAGAGAGATCGAGATTGTAATCGAATGAATAAATACGAATCTCAGGGAACTCTTCACGGAGCTTGGTGAGTACGTAGCCTTCGCGTTTGCAGTCATCGCAATCACCTGCGTTGGAATAAAAGTACATAATAGTGATGGGCTTGATGCCACACTTTTCATTGATCTTGCCTACGAGAAGATAGTCCTTCACTTGGAGGAGGGAATAATATTTTTTGAGATCAATTACTTCTTTATTTTTGTCACCAAGATTTTCTTCTGTATAGGAAAGTTTCTGTGCAAGGTTGTTGAGCTCTTCTGAAAATGCGGTACGGTGGTCGACTGTTCTACATGACGATTCTTTGAGGAGGGCGAACTGTGTCTCTGACGCAAGAATATCGAGGGCGATATTGTTTTCAATTGATTTGATCTCTTCAATGCGTTTTTGTGAAAAGCGGTTGCTGATGAGGAGCGCACCAAAAAAAACAAGTGCAGTAACCACAAACGCAAGCATATATTTTTTTGTGTCGATTTTTGCGCGCATAAATTTTAAATATTATTACATTATCTCCATTTAGTACCTTTCGATAAAATGATGTTGATGATCGCACGACAGAACCATAATGGTGCTACCATACCATAGAAAACAAGGAAGTAAAAGATACTCAAACTTGGACGAAAGCGTCCTTCAGCAAGCTTGGTACCGTTCCAAATAATGACGAGCGCAAGCCCAATAAATATGTACGCAAGGATCGCCATAAAGTCGGTGTTGAAGAAAAATATATCAAAACGAGGAAGAGCAAAAATGAATCCTGCAGTGCTTATTTCAATTATTTTTTCAATAATGCTTTGTATCGCATGAAAGGCGATGAAACCAAAATTATATAAAAAGATAAACACTCCAAAGAAAGAAAGGGGAAGCGTTATCGTTCCGAGGATACCGTACTCGCGTCTGAAAAGCATAAAGCGGTAATCGAGCGTATTTTTCATCGTGCCATATGCCCAACGAAGACGCTGGCGATACAATTTATACAGTGTGCCTGGTGTTGAGGTGTGCACGTGGGCTGTGTGTACGTTGCGAATACGCAGATGGTGTGCCTGCATACGAAGCGCAAATTCCATATCTTCTGTATTGTGTGCTTTTTTATAGAGGCCGATTTTTTCAAATACTTCTTTACGAAAAATAGAAAAAGGCCCTGGTGTTACATTGATTGCATCAAGGGGCGAGAGCATTCGTTTAAGAAATGCTCCCGTATGGTACTCAGTCTTTTGCATTTTTTGCAGAATGGTTTTTGGGTTGTGTACAATGAGTACGGGTGTTGCTGCCATCATTGAAGGGTCTTCATTAAACGCGTGCGCAATTTCAATGAGCGCATTTTTTTCTACAAAAGAATCTGCGTCCAGACAGCCGATGAGATCGGTATTTGTTTTTTCTATACCAAGATTAACGGCGGTGTGTTTCCCTCCATTTTCTTTATGAATGAGTGCAACCTGTGGTTCGTGTGCGAATTTTTGTATTACCTCCCATGTGCTGTCTGTTGAACCATCGTCGACGATAAAAATCTTCAGTTTCTCTTTTGGATAGTTGAGATCGAGAAGTGAGTGAATAGTTCCCGTGACTGTTTTTTCTTCATTCCAGCATGGGACAATAATCGTCACTGAAGGGTAGTGAGGGAGTTTCGTGCGATGGGGCTTTTCTTGAAGAGCGAGCCGTTCCTCAAAAAAAGTAATAAGAAAAAAGACCTCGAGGTAGAGGGTAATAAATAGAAAAACGTAAAGAATACCGCTGAAAAATGCTTCTACCATAGGTGGATTGTCGCTTTTGCAACAAATTACTTGTTAAAACTCACTATGCCAAATTTTCAGCAAATTGTCCACCAAGAGCCACACCTCTTACAGAAAGAAGTATCTCATTATGTTCTCTTAAATATGTGGTACAATTTAGCGTATGAATTTTTCTGTAATTAAAAATAGCTCTGCGCTTGCGACGACACCACTCCGTCGTGATGCCCTCGAAATTCTCGAAGCAGGGTATCAGGCAATTCTCACGAAAGAGGTAGTAGAGAGCGAGGTTGAGGTTAATGGTCAGTATTTGCGTATTGGTGAACGCGTGATTGCGCTTGGTGTTTTTAAGCGCATCTTTTTTGTGGGTATTGGTAAATGCGCGCTTGATGCGGGAGAAGTGTTCGAGGAGAAACTTGGCTCGTGGCTTACGGACGGTATTATTCTCGACGTACGTGGCGCGACCTTAAAAAAACTTCGTTCCAAGATAGGTACACACCCATTTCCTTCAGAGCAAAATGTAGAGGCATCACAGTCAATTGCTGACCTGCTTGAAGGTTTAACAGATACCGATCTTTTGATAACGGTTATCTCGGGTGGTGCGTCATCGCTGTTGTGTTTGCCGTACGATCTTACGTGCGAAACGATTGGACTCATTACGAAGACCCTCATGGGTAAAGGAGCGACGATTGATGAAATTAATACATTTCGCAAACATACGTCGAAAATACAAGGTGGGCAATTTGCTAAGCTTGCATACCCCGCAACCGTAGTGTCCCTTATTTTTTCTGATGTACCAGGCGATGATATTGCAACGGTGGCATCGGGACCAACAGTGCTCGATACGACGAATATTGCCGATGCGCGCGCGGTTCTTGAAAAGTATGATATTGAAAAACTCTGTAAACTTCCTGAGTGTGAGCTCGTGGAAACACCCAAAGATCCCGAATACTTTTTGCGCGTAAATAATATTTTATTTATCACGACAAAAAAAGCTCTGGAGGCAATGCGTCGTGAAGCCGAACGTCTCGGATACTACGCAGAGATTGTGAGTGCGGAGCTTCAAGGTGAAGCGCGGGCGGTAGGGCAACATCTTGTTGGTCAAGCGACTGCACCAAAAACCTGTCGCTTGTGGGGTGGTGAGACAACCGTGTTGGTTAACAAAGAAGGGAGAGGCGGTCGATGTCAGGAAGCCGTGCTTGGCGCACTTACGAATATTAAGGATGGCGTGCTTTGTATCGCGGCGACCTCAGACGGTTGGGACAATACGCCGTTTGCGGGAGCTATCGGTGACCCCGTGACGCTCGAGCGTGCACGTGAGCTTGGACTCGACCCCTTGACCGCAAGTGAAAACAATCAGGCGTATGATTTTTTTGAAAAAGTTGGTTCACACATTGATACGGGGCGTACGGGAGCAAATGTATCTGATTGGTATATTACGTTAACACAATAATTTTTATGAACATTGAAACAGCAGAGGTACAAGAAATTTTAGATTCACGCGGAATGCCAACGGTAGAGGTGACGCTCGGAACTCGCGTGCACACCATCACCGCGAGTGTGCCCTCAGGGAAAAGTACGGGATCGAAGGAGGCACTTGAAAAACGTGATGCTGATGGACGCGGGGTGAGCGATGTATGTCGTCTCCTTCGTGAAGAAATATTTCCGGTGTTGTTGTCGCGTGAATTCACAGATCAACGCGCACTCGATACATTTCTCATAGAGCTTGATGGTACGAAAAACAAGGCACGGTTAGGTGCGAATGGTATGTTGGCGGTAAGTATTGCGTTTGCAAAACTTTCTGCGAAAGAGGCAGGTGTTCCACTATGGCAACATATTGCCGAGAGCGAAACATTCACCCCTTCATACCCTCGACTCTATATGAATGTAATGAATGGTGGTGCTCACGCAGATTTCCGACTTCCATTTCAGGAATACATTGTGGTGGTAGGAGGGAAGCCTAGAGAGGCATACGACCGTGCAAAAGAAGTTTTTAAAACACTTGGTGATGTTATTCGTGCGGCAGTGGGGGAGGTTCCGATGGGTGACGAGGGTGGATATTCACCACAGTTCAGTATGCTTGAGCGTCCATTTGAAATATTAAATGAACTTATTCACGGAGAAGATGAAATGTTTCTCGCTATCGATGCTGCAGCGACAGAATTTTCTGAACAGGGGAATTACAAGATGCTAGGAACGACATACACTCGTGCAGAGCTTGTGGATACCTATCTTGCACTCATTGAAAAATTTAGTTTGAGAAGTATTGAAGATCCTTTTGCGGAAGACGATACTGAGGGATTTTCCAATCTTCTTTCTTGTTCACCAAAAGATCTTATTGTAGTCGGGGACGACCTCACGGTTACGAATTCAGAAGTTCTCAAGGAAATGATTTCGATGCACGCAGGGAATGCGCTTATTGTGAAGCCTAATCAAATTGGCACCCTTACGGAGGTGTATGATACGGTACGTCTTGCACATACGGCAGGATGGAAGACCATTGTTTCTCATCGTTCGGGAGAGACAGAAGACTCATTTATTGCTGATCTTGCGGTAGGGGTTGGCGCCTACGGACTTAAAGCGGGTGCGCCATCTCAGCGTGTGCGTGCTGTGAAATATGAACGCTTGCTTGCTATCGAACAAGAGCGTACATCGTAATTAAAAAATCTTTATGATATGATGACCCTATGAGAATTCTATATTTTTACAATGAAGAGTGGGAGGCAGCGTATGCACGCGAACGACTTTCGAATCACGAAGTTTCGTTGCTTAAAGGGTGCACGACAGATTATGCCGACCTTAAGGATGATCAGGCGGAGATTCTTTCTGTTTTTGTAAATTCTCCTGTCGACAAGGCAACGCTTGATCGTTTTCCAAAATTAAAGCATATCGCTACGCGCTCAACAGGGTTTGATCATATTGATTGTGCAGAAGCAAAAGCACGCGGAATTTCTGTTTCCTCTGTTCCAGGATATGGAGAGAATACGGTTGCTGAATTTACGTTCGGACTACTCCTTACCGTGTCACGCAAGTTGTACGAAAGTATTAATAAGGTACGCGAAGAGGGACTTTTTTCTCAAGAAGGGTTGCGCGGGTTTGATCTCATGGGGAAGACTATTGGTGTTTTGGGTACGGGACGTATTGGAGTACATGTTATCCGTATGGCGAAAGGGTTTGGTATGAATGTTATTGCATTTGATGCGCACCCTAAAGAAGATCTTGCACGCGAGCTTGGTTTTTCTTACGTTTCATTCGATGAACTTTTGGCACAATCAGACGTGATTACGATGCATTTACCATACATGAAGGAAACGCATCATATTATCAACGTGGACAATGTTGATAAAATTAAAAAGGGAAGTGTTCTCATTAACACCGCGCGTGGGGGTCTGGTAGAAACGGCAGCATTAGTAAAGGGACTTCGAGAGGGAATTCTTTCTGGTGTAGGTCTTGATGTGCTGGAAGAAGAGGGGTTTATTGAAGACGAAACGAGATTGCTTTTCAGTGCGCACCCTAATGAAGAGAGTTTGAAAACGACACTGGCAAACCACTACCTCATTGAACATCCGCACGCGATCATCTCACCTCATAATGCGTTTAATACAATCGAAGCAATAAAACGTATTTTGGACACGGCAACTGACAACATTCAGGCGTTTACGCGAGGTGAGGAAAAAAATATAGTAAAAATATAAACGTGCGAGAGGTGCAGTGTGCGTTGCGGTTATTTATTGAATAATTACATTTATATTTTATGCGTCTACTTGCAAAATGGATTATCATAGCGCTGTTGTTCCTCGCACTTCCCGAGATTATTTCTGGTATTACGATTACGGCGTCCTTTGGTACGGCGCTTCTTGTAGCATTTTTTTGGGGTGTTGCGCAGTCGCTCGTTCGCCCGATTGTTCTTTTGGTGTTGTTGCCGATCAATCTCATTACCTTGGGACTTTTTACGTTCGTAGTGAATGCGCTCCTCCTGTGGGGTATTGGAAATATTATACAAGGGTTTTCAGTCGATGGTTTTATCCCCGCATTTTTGGGCGCACTTATTCTTTCAGGTGCTGGAATGTTGATAAACGCTATTGTAAAAGAGCGTGAAGAATAGTAGTTGATTATGGAAAATCTCACGATCGAACATTTCGTTCCTTTTATAGAAGCGCACCGATACCTTGGGTACGTGCTTCTTTTTTTGGCGATGATGTTCGAGGGCGAAATCGTTTTAATTTTTGCCGCTATTCTTTCGCACGTAGGGGCGTTTGATTTCGGAGATGTGATAGCCATCGCGCTTCTCGGTGTTGTTTTGGGTAATATGGTGTGGTACTACATTGGTATTATTGCAAGCAGAAATAAATTTGTAGGGAGAGTTATCCTTCCGCGCGCAGAACGTGCTATATGTTATTTTTTGCCTCATTTTCGTGAAAAACCTTTTACTTCAATTTTCTTTTCTAAATTTATTTATGGCGTGAATCATGCCGTGGTGTTTATGTCGGGAGTTATGAGGATTAATTTCCCTCTCTTTGTTAAAGCTGAGACACTTGCCTCAGTTGTATGGGTAAGTTTTCACTCCATTGTGGGGTATTTATTTGGGTATGCCGCTATTCAGATTACCCATAAGGCTTCTCGTTTTGTTTTGATAACCATCCTTTTTGTGGTAGTATTTATTTTGTTGCAAAAGTTTCTCGTCTACCTCTATGAACGCCGTAAGTATCAAAAAAATCGTTACCCACAGCGGTAATTTCCATGCTGATGAGATTTTTGCGTGCGCTACGCTCTCCTTGTTGTTTGACGGCGCGATTGAAATCGTGCGAAGTCGCGACCCAAAGGTATGGGAAACAGGTGATGTCGTTTTAGATGTTGGGTCTGTCTATGACGAAGCACAACTCCGTTTTGACCATCATCAAGAAGGTTTTTCTGAAGCTCGTGAAAATGGCATACCATATGCATCATTCGGACTCATTTGGAAGCATTTTGGTGAAAAGGTTGCTGGATCGGCGTATGCTGCGCGCGTTATAGATGAACGTCTCGTACAACCGATTGACGCGGGTGATAATGGCGTCGAGACATATACACGACATGGCGATGTGTCACCATACTTGATAAGTGATGTTATTGGTTCCTTCCGTCCAGCGTGGAATGAAAAGCGTACGGGCGATCTTGGTTTTCACGAAGCATTTCTTGTTGCGCTCCAAATTCTCAAACGAGAGATCGTCCTTGCACAAGGAGAAGAAGAGGGAACTCGTCGTACCGAAGAAGCGTATGCGCACGCAGAAGACAAGCGCATTATAATTATTGATAGTCATTACTCATGGTACGGTGTTTTAAAAAATTATCCTGAGCCATTGTTTGTCGTTAAGCCAAACAGAGAGACCGATGGTCAATGGAAAGTTGAAGCCGTGCGCGACGACACCCATTCATTTAAAAACAGAAAAAACCTTCCCCTTGCGTGGGCAGGGAAAAAAGATGGGGAACTCGCGCAGATCTCTGGTGTTTCAGATGCAACCTTTTGTCATAATAAACGCTTTATCGCGGTTGCAAGTTCAAAGGAGGGGGCGCTTTTGCTCGCGCGACGTGCGGTAGAACATAACGAATAATTTAATTTTAAATCTATGGCTTTTATTGATGAAATGACAATGTATATGAAGGCGGGCGACGGCGGTAACGGCGTGGTGCGCTGGCTTCATGAAAAAGGAAAAGAATTTGGTGGTCCCGCAGGCGGTGACGGTGGTAAGGGTGGGGACGTGTATGTGCGCGCGGTACGTGACGTGCACATTCTTTCCAAGTATCGTAACGAAAAAGAATTTATCGCGGAGCGTGGTGGTAATGGCGGGAGTAATAGTCTTCACGGCGCAAATGGAAAAGATTATGTTCTCGATATTCCTATTGGTTCTGTTGTTAAAAATATTGATACTGGTGCCGAGGTATCACTTCTTGCTGAGGGTGATAAAGTTATTTTGCTTAAGGGTGGCCGTGGCGGATACGGTAATGAACATTTCAAGAGTTCGGTAAATCGTTCTCCCAAGGAGTTTATTCCAGGACAAAAAGGGATAGAGGGTAATTTTACGCTCGAGCTTCAGCTCGTGGCAGATATTGGTTTGATTGGTCTTCCTAACGCAGGTAAATCGAGTTTGCTCAACACACTCTCTCGCGCGGACGCAAAGACTGCAGACTATCCTTTTACCACGCTCGAACCAAACCTCGGAGAATTTTTTGGATTTATCCTTGCCGATATTCCAGGGCTCATCGAAGGTGCGTCCGAAGGAAAAGGACTTGGGCACAAATTTCTTCGTCATGTGCGTCGTACGAAAATGCTCGCACATTTAGTATCACTTGAAAATGAGGATCCTCTTGCGGTGTATGAAACTGTACGCAAAGAACTCGTCGCGTACGACAAGGTGCTGGCAGAGAAACACGAGATTATCATTCTTACCAAGACTGATATGGTCACCCCCGAGCGTGTAAAAGAAGTTGAAACGGCGATGAAGAAAACATATCCTTCTTCGGATATTTATACTATTTCAATCCTTGATGACGACAGAATGAAGACGTTCCGTGACGAGCTCATGAAGCTTTTGAGAAGTGCTGAGTAAGAAATTTTCTGTGATATACTCTCTGGTATGAGCTACAAACTTACGGTCGGCTTGGAAATTCACGCTGAACTAAAAACTAAAACAAAAATGTTCTGTAATTCGGCGAACGATCCGTTCGAAGCTGCGCCGAATACCCACATTTGCCCTGTGTGTATGGCACACCCGGGGACACTTCCGGTTATTAACAAAGAGGCGGTAAAACACGTTCTTAAGGTGGGGCTTGCCGTGGGAGGAAACCTCGCGGACTTCACCGAGTTTGATCGTAAGAATTATTTTTATCCCGATATTCCGAAAGGGTATCAGATCAGTCAATATAAACATCCGCTTGTTTCAGGTGGTTTGTTGAATGACGTCGCTCTTGAACGCATTCATCTCGAGGAAGATACTGCAAGCTCTTCACATGAAGGAGGAGAGGGAAGCCTCGTTGATTTCAATCGCGCGGGAGTACCCCTTATGGAGCTCGTGACCAAACCAGTCATCAAAAGCGCCGAAGAAGCAGGAGCTTTTGCGCGCGAACTGCAACTCCTCTTGCGTACGCTTGGCGTTTCTGATGCAAATATGGAAAAAGGTGAGATGCGTGTAGAAGCAAATATTTCTATTTCAAAAACTGATGTATTTGGTACGAAGGTTGAAGTAAAAAATCTCAATTCATTCCGTTCTGTTGAACGCGCAATTATGTTCGAGGTGGAGCGTATGACCAAGATTTTGGATGGTGGTAGTGGCGAGATCGTGCAGGAAACGCGCGGATGGGACGAAAACAAACAAGCGACATTTTCACAGCGCAAAAAAGAAAGCGCTCACGATTATCGTTATTTCCCTGATCCCGATCTTCCAAAATTAAAACTTTCAGAAATTCCTGAATTTTCAAAAGAAAACCTTGCAAAAGAACTTCCCGAACTTCCGTGGGAAAAGCGTGCACGTCTCGTACGTGACTTTGGTATTAAACCAGAAAATGCAGAAATATTTACGACAGATATTATTCTGGGGAAACTTTTTGAAGACACCGTGGTGTTGGTAAAAGATGACAAATCTTCAATCGCTCTTGTTGAGAATTATATTACGTCTGACCTTGTGGGTTTGATGAAAGGTAGTGCGTCGTTGGGGCAGGTAACAGGGGAAGCACTTGCAAAAATCGTGATGATGATCAAGAAGGGCGAGCTTTCTTCACGTGGTGCCAAAGATACGCTTGCGGTGGTGTATGCAGAAGGCGGTGAACCCGAGGTAATTGCAAAAGAGAAAGGGTTCATTCAACAGAACGATGAAGGAGCACTCAAGGTAATGGTTGCCAAAATTATCGAAGAAAATCCTACGGTGGTCGCAGAATTTAAGGGAGGCAAAGCATCGGCGTTCCAGTTTTTTATTGGGCAAGGAATGAAACTCTCGCGCGGAAGTGCAAATCCTGAAGCACTCAAAAAACTTTTTGAAGAAGCTTTGGGGAAATAAAAACGAACGCATTATCATATGCAGAGAAAAATATTATTTGTTCATGGTTTTGGCGTGATGAAAGATTCACGCGGAATGTTCACCGAGCTCGCGGATGTTTTCCGAGAGCATGGAGTAACATCCATACTCATAGATCTTAACGAAAAACACGAAGAGGGGAATATCTATGTGAATTCATTGTCAGAGCAAGCACGCATACTTACGGAAACATATGAACGTGAACATAGTGACGGTTCTATGGTTGACATCGTATGCCACTCTCAAGGTTGTGTGGTGGCTACGCTCGCACATATTCCTGCTATCCGAACAACAATCTTTCTTGCGCCACCAATCGAAAATAACCCCGAAAGGACCATTGCATATTTTTCGCGTAACCCCGAGAGTGTGGTGGATATAAACGGAGTGTCTCGGTTTGCGAGGAAGGATGGCACGTCAACTTTTGTGCCCGCTCGATATTGGGAGGATCGCGCGCGTATCGATTACCAAGCGCTGTATAAAGAATATATTTCTTCGCACGAAACAACGGTAGTTATCGCACGTAATGATGAAGTGGTATCCAACGAAACCGCGGAAGAAGTGTTCGGTTCATCGAACATCGTACTGCTCTCTGCAGACCACAATTTCACCGGCACCGCACGTGAAGAATTGCGTTCACTTGTTTTGACTATTCTCAAATAAAAGATGCATAGTTTCGCGGAATTCAACCGATATAACAGAGCTTTTGTAACTCTGGGCGTTTCCGTGGTAAAATACAGGACGTAATTAGAGAAAATTAACTAACGATATTTTATGAAAAAAACACGCGTGGCAATCAATGGTTTTGGACGAATTGGAAGAGCTTTTTATAAATTAGCACGTACACGACCAGAACTCGAGGTTGTTGCAGTGAACGATCTTGGCGATCCGAGCAATATGGCGTATCTCCTTAAATACGACACCGCATACGGGAAGGCAGATTTTGATGTTGATGTAGTTGCTGGTGATGAACCTGGTTTTATTGTTGGTGGGCAGAAGGTACATCTTGTGCAAGAAAAAGATGCAACAAAACTTCCCTGGGCAAAGTATGATATCGATATCGTGGTTGAATCAACCGGTTTTTTTACAAGTGCAGAAGCTTCCAAAGTTCATCTCGATCAGGGCGCAAAACGTGTCGTGATTACGGCGCCTATGAAGGGAGGTTCTCTTCCTGATGTGGCATGCGTCACCGCACTTATGGGTATTAACGATGGTGAACTTGCACATGCAAAAATCTCTTCAAATGCTTCGTGTACCACGAACGCCGCAAGTCCTGTTATTTGTATTTTGAATGAAAAAATTGGTATTGAAAAAGCACTCTTGAATACTACGCATGCATACACGGGAACACAAAAGATCGTTGATGGTCCGGGAGGTAAAGATCTTCGCGGTGGACGTGCCGGAGCGCAGAATATGATTCCTGCTTCAACGGGTGCAGCGATTTCAGTGACTGAAGTTGTTCCCGATCTTAAAGGAAAGTTTGATGGTATTGCCGTGCGCGTACCGGTGATTACGGGTTCTCTTGCAGATGTTACGTTTCTTGCAAAAAGAAATACGTCGGTGGAAGAGGTCAATCAGATTTTGCGTGATGCAGCGCGTGACCCTCGTTGGGAAGGCATCTTTAAGGTGAGCGAAGAACCTATTGTTTCATCAGATATTGTGGGAGAATTGTATGGCTCTATTGCAGACCTCGAAATGACCCGCGTTGTGGATGGTAATCTTGTAAAGGTATTAGCATGGTACGACAACGAGATGGGATACACCAGCACCCTCGTAAAACACGTGGTGAAAGTAGCAGAATCTTTGTAATTATTTATGCGAATTTATATTGGTACCGATCACGCAGGGTTTGAACTTAAAGAAAAATTAGTGGTTTTTTTACGTGAGCTTGGGCATACGGTCGAAGATCTCGGCGCGCATACGTATGATGACCAAGACGACTATCCAGATTTCATTCGACCGGTAGCCGAGGCAATCGCGCGTGACACAGAAGCGCGAGGTATTATTTTGGGTGGATCAGGGCAAGGGGAAGCAATATGCGCAAACAGGGTGCCTCATGTGCGCGCGGCAGTGTACTATGGTGGCGCCGTGGATATTGCGGTACTTTCACGCGAACATAATGATGCGAACATCCTTTCGTTGGGAGCACGTTTTATTGAAGACGAGGAAGCGCGAGAAGTTGTACGTGTATGGCTTGAGACACCATTCAGTGGTGCGGGACGTCATCAGAAAAGGAACACTAAGATCGATAATTTATAATTCTTATGGATTCTCTTTTTGAAAATTATAAGAGAACAGGATACTTGCATCACGCGCATCTTATTCAAGGAACACACGAGGACGTAATGCCAGCACTGACGCACCTCCTCGAGAAACATATGGGCGTACATGCTCATAATAATCCCGATGTTACGTTTTTGTCGCTTCGTACGTTTGGTATTGATGAAAGTCGTAATCTTTCAGAGATGCAAACACGCGCAAGTTTCAGTTCATCCAAGGGTGAGAGTGACATTGCGCGAAAGTTTTTCATAGTGGGTACGGACTCGATAACGCGCGAGGCGCAGACCGCACTTCTAAAGACTTTCGAGGAGCCAACGGTAGGGACGCATTTCTTTTTTGTTGTACCGCGTGCGGATACTATTCTCGCGACACTTAAGTCGCGCGTGGTGTTCTTTGATGCTCAGGACTTTTCTGAGAAAAAAAAAGAAGAAGGTGCGATTGCAGAAAAATTCTTGCAAAGTACGCGAAGTGAACGATTTGCAATGATAAAGAAAATCACGGAAACTAAAAAAGACGTGCCAATAAATCGTGAAATGGTTCGCATTATTCTTGATCATCTTGAGAGGATTCTCTATACGCGCCTTGCGGGGAAAAAGGACACCACAAGCATTTTTCACGAAATATATCAGGCAAAAAACTATCTTGCCGATCGTGGTTCTTCACCCAAAATGCTTCTTGAGCACCTTGCGATAGTTGTTCCAGAATTCAATTAACTTTTATAGGCTCTTATGATACAATACTAAATTATGGCATACGATTTTAATCCATTTAAAAAACGCACAAAAGAAATTGGGGAACACCTCGCAAAAGAACTCTCGTCTATTCATACGGGACGTGCAAGCATCGCACTTTTGGATGGTGTTTTTGTCGAATCATACGGCGCACGTCTTGCTATTTCACATATTGCAACGATCGCAACCGAAGACCCTCGTACCCTTCGCATTGTGCCGTGGGACAAAACAAACAGTAAAGAAATTGAACGGGCTATTAATGCCGCAAACCTTGGTGTCTCTGTTTCTATCGATGACGCAGGACTACGTATCTTTTTCCCACCTCTTACGACGGAGCGTCGCGTTGCCTATGTTAAAATCGTGCGTGAAAAAGTAGAGGAGTCACGTATTGAGATTAAAGGGGATCGTGAAAAGACAAAAAATGACATCATTGCGTCAGAGCGCGAGGGTTCATTGAGCGAGGATGAAAAGACTCGTGCACTTGAGGATCTTCAAAAATTTGTTGATGAGGCAAACAATGCCCTTGAACTAACAGGAGAGAAAAAGGAAAAAGAAATATTGGGTGAATAACATTTTATATGTCTATTGTACTTTTTGTTGTCATTCTCGCACTTCTTATTTTTGTGCATGAACTTGGTCATTTTCTCGTTGCTAAACGTGCAGGAATTCGTGTTGATGAATTTGGCATTGGGTTTCCGCCACGGTTATGGAGTAAAAAAGTTGGTGAGACCGTGTATTCGGTCAATGCATTTCCGGTGGGCGGTTTTGTTAAAATTTTTGGAGAAAATCCTGACGAAGAGTCGATACGGGGCAACGATAGCGCGCGCAGTTTTGTACATAAACCAAAATGGCAGCAAGCAGCGGTGGTAAGTGCGGGAGTTATTTTTAATATATTGTTTGCATGGATGCTTCTCTCGGTTGGCTTTATGGTCGGAGTACCATATTCAGTGGATGATTCATACTATGGTTCACGTGTGGAGCATGCCGAACTTACTATTATTTCCGTCGCCGAGCATTCCCCAGCTTTTTCGTCAGGGCTTAAAAGTGGTGATCATATTGTGTCTCTCACGGCAGGAAAAGAAATATTACAAACACAAGAAATGCAGTTGGTGCAAAATTTTATTTCTGCGCACGAAGAAATTATTCTTACCTATGAGCGGGGAGATGAGGTAAAGACTACCATTGTGCACCCCGTGGCCGGTCTTATGGATGGGCGTCGTGCGATCGGTATTACTATGGATATAACGGGAATTCTTACACTCCCCGTTTATGATGCGGCTGTGATGGGGTTCACTACGACCCTCTCTCTCACGAAGCAGACGATTATTGGACTTCTTGATTTTTTTAAACAGATGATCGTAGGGAATGCTGATTTCTCGAGTGTTTCAGGTCCTGTGGGGATTGTGCGCATTGTGAGCGATGCTTCGGTATTAGGATTAGTGCATCTTATTTCACTCACTGCGCTTATTTCTATCAACCTTGCCGTTATCAACCTCTTCCCATTTCCTGCTCTTGATGGCGGACGACTTTTCTTCATCATTATTGAAACTATCAAGAGATCACCTATCAAACCCGTGGTCACGAATGCGGTTAATGGTATCGGGTTCATCATCCTCATCCTTTTGATGGTTCTGATTACCTATAGCGATATTGTAAAAATTGTCACAGGATAAAAAAAGAAAAGAGGCCGCACATGTGCGGCCTCTTTGTTAAACATAGATCTACGACGCGAGACTTTTCCTGGGGTTTGACGGTATTTTGAACTCCCATTCAGGATTACTCCTCATGTACTTTTCTACATGAGTTTTTGAAATACTCATATTGTAATTGGCGCTGTTTCCAAAAAGAAGGATGTTCTTCTCAGACAACAGCTTTGCGCCACCCATACCCTCTATCACGAAGCCTTCTCCGTGGAACGTATAGCCTTCATCACCGAGTTTTCTAATAACGGTGTGGGGGAGAGCGTTAAGGGTAAGTACTTCATTGAGGATGTTTTTGTGATAGCAACCACGGCTATCCTCAACGAAGTATATCAACGGTTTACCGTCGATAGTGATTTGGCAGACCTTGTACAGCTTATGCGGGTCTAACTTTTCGATGCGTACGAATTCCATAAAACTTCCTCCTTGAGGTATTTTTTATATCTTAATACATTATAACAAATATTAGATATAATGTCAATAGACTTGGTGATGTCTTTATTTTAAGGTAATATACACCCATATGCGACAATCAAAATTCTTCATAAAAACACGCAAAGAAGCTCCTGCAGACGAGGTGGCAAAAAACGCAAAATTGCTTATGCGCGCAGGGTTTGTGGATAAACTTCAAGCAGGTGTATACACGTATTTACCTCTCGGTCTTCGTGTATTAAAAAAGATTGAACAGATTATTCGTGAAGAAATGAATAAGGAGGAAGGACAGGAAATACTGATGCCGTCGCTTCACCCTAAGGAACTTTGGCAAACAACCGGACGCTGGGATTCGATGGACGATCTCTATAAGGTAACAGATGCGTCGGGAAGAGAAAATGCACTTGGTGCCACCCACGAAGAAGTGGTCGTTCCGCTCGTGAAGCAATTTATCTCCTCGTATCGAGATTTGCCATTTGCAGTGTATCAATTTCAAAATAAATTTCGTATGGAGCTTCGCGCAAAGTCAGGCATCCTTCGCGGGAGAGAATTTATTATGAAGGATATGTACTCGTTCCATCGTACCGAGGAGGATATGAAGGCGTACTATGAACGAATGAAAAAATCATATGCGCACATTTTCGAACGTATGGGAATTGGCGCACGTACGTACCTTACGTATGCGAGTGGTGGTAGTTTCTCGAAATATTCACACGAATTTCAGACACTTACGGAAGCAGGGGAGGACGTTATCTATATTTGCGATACGTGTCACATAGCAATTAACAAGGAGATTATTGATGATCAAAAGCATATGTGTCCAATCTGTGGCAATGAAGATCTTCGCACAGAAACTTCTGTAGAAGTTGGTAATATTTTTGAACTTAAAACAAAATACTCCGCACCATTTAATTTAACGTATAAAGATGAAAGTGGGGGAGACGTGACGGTACTAATGGGTTGCTACGGTATCGGCCTCGGTCGCGTACTGGGCACGGTGGTTGAAGTGTATGGCGATGACAAGGGACTCGTATGGCCACGCGCGATTGCGCCATTTACGGTACACCTCGTGGAAATACCTTCCGCAGATGCAAACGTGCGCGCGGAAGCAGAGAAACTTTATAACGAATTGACGGCGCGTGGCGTGGAGGTCCTTTGGGATGATCGCGATTTGCGCGCAGGAGAAAAATTTGCAGAGAGCGACCTTTTGGGAATACCATTTCGTGTGGTAGTATCCGAAAAAACGCTCGCGGGAGAAACGGTTGAGGTGAAAGAGCGTATTACGGGTGAAGTGTCAATGCGTACGCGTGATGAATTGTTCAAATTGTTTGCGGTGTAATCGTAATATTTATAATGTATGTTTGAAAAATTTTACCAACTATTTTCTAATGATATCGGTATTGACCTTGGAACGGCGAATACGTTGGTGTATGTGCGTGATCACGGCATTGTCCTTAACGAGCCGTCGGTTGTAGCACTTAATAAAAAAACTGGTTCGGTGGTTGCTATTGGTTCTCAGGCAAAACAAATGTTAGGGCGCACCCCAGGACACGTGATTGCAATACGACCTCTGGTGGATGGGGTTATCTCAAATTTTGAAGTGACGGAAGAAATGCTTTCTTATTTGATTGGAAAAGCGAACACCGTTTCAAAAAAGAGTGTTCGTCCACGTGTGGTTATTGGCGTGCCGTCGGGAATTACGAGCGTTGAGACACGGGCAGTGTATGATGCGGCAAAAAATGCAGGTGCACGCGAGGTGTATATTATTGAGGAACCAATGGCGGCAGCAATTGGTATCAATCTTCCCGTAAAAGAGCCTGTAGGAAATATGGTCATCGATATCGGTGGAGGAACGACGGACATTGCCGTGATCTCTCTTGGTGGTATTGTGCGTTCGAAAAATTTGCATATAGCTGGGGATCGCTTGAATAATGACGTTATTAACTATGTGCGTGATGAGTTTCGTGTCCTCATCGGCGAGCGTACTGCAGAGAGTGTAAAGATTGCTATTGGTAGTGCGGCAAAAGGTGCGGGGCCAATGGAAGCGGTCATTCGCGGTCGTGATTTGGTTACGGGACTTCCTCGTGAAGTGATTGTTACCGATACTGATATTCGCGAGGCACTTGCCCCTTCGATCATGGGTCTCGTTGACGCGGTGAAAGAAGTGATAGAAACAACTCCGCCTGAGGTTCTTTCGGATGTGATGAGTCGTGGTATTATTCTGGTGGGAGGTGGCGCACTTCTCCGTGGACTTGATACCTTGCTCATTCAGATGCTCAACGTGCCGATCTATGTGGCGAACGATCCTCTCACGGCCGTTGCGCGGGGTGCAGGAATTGTCCTTGAGAACATGGATATCTATAAAGATGTATTAATTGGTTATGAAACAGACGTATCTCCAGAATAATGATAGACGTAGTATCCGTAAAAAGATTGCCATCGGCGCGGGTATTTTGTTCGTAGGAATATTGGTTATTTTGATTAGTCCTTTGAGAAATTCTTTTACGCAATTGCTACACATTGCGGGACCACAAATGTGGGAGACCGGAGAGAACGTAGGCAACGCAGGAAGTTCGTTTATAGGAGCATTTGCTTCAAAGCGCACCATGGTAGAAGAAAATGTACTTTTACGTGAAGAGAACTCACGTCTACGTGCAGAAGTTCTTGACCGCAATCTTTTGAAAGAAAAAAATGTTACACTGGAAAAAATACTCGGTCGTGAACACAGAGAACAGCGTATTGTTGCTAATGTGCTCGCGGGTCCTCCTCGTTCATCATACGACACACTTATTATTGATGTGGGAGATGATCATTTGATTGCTTCTGGTGACCGTGTTGTGTACGCAGGTTCGGGGGTGGTAGGGGAAGTATCGGAAGTGTATTCACATTCTTCAAAGGTAAAACTCTTGTCGTTTCCGGGTCAAAAGATATCAGTACTCCTTGGTACCTCAACGATGCCGATAATCGCAGAGGGTCGTGGTATGGGGAATTTTGAGGCGCACGTACCGCGCGAAAGTTTGGTTCATGAGGGCGACGAAGTTATTACCCCTGATGATTTAATTATAGGAATTATTGGTGCCGTAGTGCGAGACGACACACTTCCGTATGTGCGTGTTCTTTTTTTGACGCCATTTAATATTACCGAAATGAAAACAGTAGAAGTGTTAAAGGGCATTTAATGTATTGTTTGGAATAGAACTTATGACTACACGCATACTCCTTACTCTATTTTTTGTTGCACTTATTTTATATTCGCCATGGTGGATGGCGCTCACTGGCATCGCGTTAGGTACTTTTTACTTTAAGAATTATTATGAAATGATCGTACTCGGGATCGTGTTCGATCTCTTGTATGGGACACGGGGTGGAGTAATGGCAGGATATGGCATAATGGGTGTGATAGGCGCGTTTGTGCTGTTTGTGATTATTGAAAAAATCAAGAAAGAGTTGCGGTAGTGCTTGTGTGTGATGTTCCCCGAAATAAAAATGTTTAATTTTAAAAGAAGACCACTTTCATCTCAATACCTCAAACAGCTTTCTCGTGACATTGATCCCGACGAGATTTTTCTTGATGCAAAAAATCTTCCCAACTTTGATAAAGACCAATTTGAGGGACGTATCGAGCAACCCCTTGGTACGGGAACTGCTATCGGTGTTGCGATAGCGTTTCTCCTTATTGAAATTATTTTTTTTACAAAAGTTATTAGTTTGCAGGTGGTGCATGGTGAAGAGTTTTATTCGAAAAGTGAAAACAACCGCCTTGATCATTCCCCGTTATTTGCTATGCGAGGGATTATTTCTGATCGTAACAAAACATTCCTTACATGGAATTCATTTGGCGATGAAGTTCTTTCTTCTCCGAGCGGAACTACTACAACACAGCTTCCGTTCCCCGAACGACGCTATATTTCATCCCCAGGGTTTGGGCATCTTCTTGGGTACGTAAGCTATCCAAAACAGGATAGAAAAGGAAATTTTTATCAAGAAGAGTATCTCGGTAAAGATGGTCTTGAAGAGCAGTATCAAGATATTATCGCAGGCGAAAATGGTATTCAGATTGTAGAGCGTGATGCGCTCGGTGTTGTTCAGCCGGGGAGTATTATTGACGAGCCGAAGGATGGGAGAGCACTCGTCTTAAGTGTTGATGCAAAAGTGCAAGAAAAACTCTACACTACCATCAGAGATCTTGCAGAGAGTCATGGGTATATGGCGGGTTCGGGAGCGCTCATGGATGTTGAGACAGGGGAACTTATTGCGATGACGAGCTATCCTGAATATGAAAGTTCGATTCTTTCTGATGGTACGAATAAGAAAAAAATTCAAGAATATCAATTAGATAAGCGTGCGGTGTTCCTTGATCGTGCCGTGTCCGGACTTTACACACCAGGTTCTATTATAAAACCCGTGATGGCAATTGCTGCGCTCAATGAAGGCATTATTTCTCCAGAAAAGCAGATTTTGAGTGCGGGTTCGATTTCGATTCCCAATCCATACAATCCAGCAACGAAGACCGTTTTTAACGACTGGAAGGTTCACGGGTGGACTGATATGCGACGTGCGCTCGCTGTTTCTTCTGACGTATATTTTTACAGTATCGGTGGTGGGTATGAGAGTCAGCGTGGTATGGGTATTGAAAATATTGAAAAATACGCGCGGTTATTTGGACTCGGTGCTCCCACGGGAATTGATATTGCGGGAGAAAAAGAGGGAACCATTCCTAGCCCTGCGTGGAAAGCAAAAACATTCAATGGCGAGCCGTGGCGCCTGGGGAATACCTATCATACCGTTATTGGTCAGTATGGATTTCAGGCGACACTTATTCAAGCGGTGCGTATGGTGGCAGGCGTCGCAAATAATGGAACGCTTGTTACGCCACATTTAGTTCGTGATCCCGCGCCTGTACTTTCTCCAGTACAGATTTCTATCCCCACACAGCATTTCGAAGTCGTACGTGCGGGTATGCGTGATGCCGTGACTGACGGTACGGTTGTCGGCCTCAACGTTCCTTATGTAGAGGTAGCAGGAAAGACGGGTACTGCTGAGCTCGGCAGTCAGAAAAAATATATTAACTCATGGGTTGTTGGTTTTTTTCCGTATGATAAACCGAAATATGCATTCGCGGTAGTAATGGAGCGTGGTCCCCATGATAATTCTATTGGAGGCGTGTTTGTAATGCGAACGTTGCTTGATTGGATACACGCGAACGCACCGGAATACGTAACAGCGAATAAAAATTAGTTCCTATGCGTATCAACGGAAATGAAATTCGGGATATTCTAAAACAAGAACTGCGAGAGGGTCTCGCACAGAGTGGGAAGTCGTATCATCTCGTCGTGATATCAGTGGGGGACGATCCTGTTGTGCAAAAATTTGTAAATATTAAACGAGGGTTTGCAGAACATATTGGCGTAGCGTTTTCTGAAAAAACGTTTTCGGCAGATGTTTCGTTTACTCTTCTTGAAAAAACAATACAAGACCTCAATACTGATCCATCCGTAACAGGCATCATTATACAGTTACCCCTTTCTCCTCATCTCGATACGACAAAGGTGCTCGACCTTATTGCGTCATCAAAAGATGTTGATGTTCTGTCTTCGCACGCGAATCGACTTTTTTCAGATGGGGCATTCGATGTATTGCCACCCGTGGTCGGAGCGATTGCGGAAATTTGTCGTCGATATGATGTTGAGATACAAGGGCGTAACGTTGCAGTCCTTGGGAGTGGTCGGCTTGTTGGTGCGCCGGCAGAGGTGTGGTTCCGTGCGTGTGGTGGACGCGTAAGTGTTTTTGATAAAACAACAGAAGCAAGCTTGATGCACGCATGCCTTCGCGAAGCGGACATTGTGGTTTCTGGTATGGGGCAGGCAGGATACCTCAAACCCGAGATGCTTAAAGAGGGGGTAGTGCTTATTGACGCAGGAACGAGCGAGTCTAAAGGGGTGATTGTGGGAGACGCCGATCCTCGCTGTGAAGATATCGCGCGTTTGTTCACCTCTGTACCAGGAGGGGTTGGTCCACTTACGGTGGCGATGATTTTTCGAAATCTTGTTGCCCTTAGTGGTGTCTAATCCTGTTTTACCCTTAGTTTGACTTTTGACCCAAAAACGAATACTATAGTCATTATGTCAAACGAAAAAGAATATTTGAGCCAAGAAAAATTTAATGAGCTTGAGAAAGAGCTTAATCACTTAAAAAGCGTACGCCGTAAGGAGATTGCAGAACAGCTCGAGTTCGCAAAGGGTCTTGGTGATCTTTCAGAAAATGCTGAATATCACGAGGCACGCCAAAATCAGGCAGAAACAGAAGAGCGTATTTTGAAGCTTGAAACGCTCCTTAAAAGTGTTGAAATTACCAGTAAACACAAGAATGGTGTTGTTGGGATTGGTTCGACCGTCACGATCCAAAAGGGTAGCGATAAAAAAGAACATGTGTATCGCATTGTAGGCTCAGAGGAGGCAAATACACGCGAAGGAAAAATCTCAAATAAGTCACCTCTCGGTGCAGCACTCATTGGTAAAGAAAAAGGTGACAAGGTATCTTGTGAGACGCCAAATGGTATGGTTTCGTGTGTGGTGGTGGATGTAAAATAATTCATCACGTTTTAGGGTCAGTGCGCCCATTATTAGCGACGTAGAGCGAGTGAAATGAAAAGTACTCTTTCCATTTCCGAGCCGAGGAGCTAATATGGATTTCGTATATTCTCACATGGCTTCTCTTGAAGAAATTCGCGCTGAGCGCTTGAAGAAATTAAACGATCTCATCTCTGAGGGTGTTTCGGCGTATCCAGCAACTTCTCAAAAAACTCATTTCATCCGTGATATTTTAGACGATTTTGATGCACGTGCTTCTCGTGAAGAAGAAGTAGTCGTGGCAGGACGCGTGATGGCGTCACGTGGACAAGGCGCACTCATCTTTGCAGATCTCTTTGATGGTACCGCAAAACTCCAAGTCGTCATCAAGCTTCCCGAGACACCAGAATCTGTTCGTGATTTTTATGAACGGTTTGTTGATATCGGAGATTTTATTGAAGTACGCGGTATACTCTTTGCTACTAAAACAGGACAAAAAAGTATTCTTGGACGGGACGTATCGATGCTTTCAAAAGCACTTCTCCCACTTCCTGATAAATATCATGGTCTTCAGGACGAAGAACTCCGTCTTCGTTTGCGCTACCTCGATATTCTCACGAGCCCAGAACTTCGTGAGATGTTTGAACGCAAGGCAAAATTTTGGCAAACCATTCGAACCTTTTTGATTGAGAAAGGTTTCTTGGAAGTTGAAACACCAACGCTCGAGGTTACCACCGGTGGTGCTGAGGCACGTCCGTTTATGACGCATCATAATGACTTTGATCTCGATGTATTTATGCGTATTTCTGTTGGTGAACTTTGGCAAAAGCGATTGATGTCCGCTGGGTTTCCTAAAACATTTGAAGTTGGTCGCGTGTATCGCAATGAAGGTTCTTCGCCTGAGCATATGCAAGAATTTACAAACTGTGAATTTTATATGGCGTACGCAAACTATGATGATGGTATGAAGCTTGTACAAGAGCTCTATCGCACGATTGCGCGTGAGGTTTTTGGCACTACAACATTTACGACGCGTGGACATACATTTGATCTTGCGGATGAATGGCGGAAAGTTGATTACCGAGAAGAGGTATTGCGACAAACGGGCATTGATCTTGCTACGGCATCTGATGATGACATCAAGAATAAACTCGCCGAGCTCAAAGTAAAATACGATGGCAATAATCGTGAACGTTTGACCGATACGTTGTGGAAGTACTGCCGAAAAAATATTGCTGGCCCCGCATTTTTGGTAAATCATCCACTCCTTGTTGCACCGCTTGCAAAAAAGAATATTGATGGCACGACGGCGCAAGTCTTTCAACCTATTCTTGCGGGTAGTGAGTTAGGAAAGGGGTACAGCGAGCTCAATGATCCTCTCGATCAGAGAAAGCGTTTTGAAGTTCAGCAGGAACTTTTAGCAAAAGGAGACAAAGAAGCAATGATGGCTGATTGGGATTTTGTCGAAATGCTTGAACACGGAATGCCTCCAACGTGTGGCTTTGGTTTTGGTGACCGATTGTTTGCTTTTCTTTCTGATAAGCCACTTCGCGACACACAAGCATTCCCCCTTGTGCGCCCAAAACAAGGATAGTAATTTTCTGTGAGTGTGCTATAATTTTTTTCAGATTTTTGCAGTTCAACTAGTAACTCTAAAAAAAGGAGGAGCGTGCAATGGCGACGAAAGGAGAGATTACAATGAACCTGAACAAACTGAACAGGGAAAAAACGAAGCCTCTGGCTGAGCGCCCCCATGCCATGAACAGGAAAGATGTTCGCAAGCTCTTTTTCGATGATACTCCCTTTGCCCTTGTCGGCGAGGAGGAGTAACGGTAACTACGTTTTATTATTTTTTTGTAAAAAGGCCCAGTTTCTTGGGCCTTTTTTTGTGTAGATGTGTGGATAACTTTTCTTGCAGAGTGGGGTGAAGTGCTATAAAATAGTAGATAAGTGGGATGAAGTGGATAATTTAAAAAGAGCGTAAGCGACTGTTTAAATTTCCATCCAGCTCTAGTTTTGAGTGATTGAAATTTCGATAATTCAAAACTAGGGCTGTGGTGGTGGTCATTCCTCGCTTCACTCACTAAGAATATCTTCATGCTTATCGGAGAATACATTCACACACTTGACCCAAAAAAGCGCCTCGCGCTTCCGTCCAAGTTTCGTAAAGAACTTGGCAAGAAAGTGGTCATTACGCGTGGATTAGACAACTGTCTTTTTGTATATCCACTCAAGGCATGGCAAAAGGTGAGTGAGAAAATTGCGCTCCTTCCGATGGGGCAAGCAGATACACGCGGGTTTGGGCGCTTTATGCTCGCAGGTGCTGTTGAAAGTGATATAGATTCAATTGGTCGTATTTTGGTCCCCGATTTTTTGAAAACATTTGCAGGGTTCCAGACATCAGTAGCTGTTATTGGTGTCCACGATCGTGTTGAGTTGTGGGATGAAAAAGTATGGGGTGCGTATAAGGAGCGCATTGAAAAGCAAGCAGATGCGTTGGCCGAGAAATTAGGAGAGGTTGGGATATTGTAAACCGTATGCATATCCCTGTTCTTTTACAAGAAACACTTGATGGACTTGTGCTACAGACCGGAGACCGTGTCTTTGAAGGGACCGTTGGTCTTGGTGGGCATAGCGAAGAAATCTGCAAAAAGATTGGCGCCGAGGGAGTGTACGTTGGTACTGACGAGGACGAAAATGCCCTCGCACGCGCCGAGGAGCGTTTAGCTCCCTATTCTTGCAAGAAGATTTTTAAATTAGAAAATTTTAGAAATCTTGACCGCGTGCTCGACGAAGAAGGCATGCCTTTTGTTGATAAGATGCTTTTTGATATCGGTCTTTCCAATCTTCAGCTTGAGGAACCAGGGAGAGGGTTTTCTTTCAAGCGCGACGAGCCACTTCGTATGACATTTCGTGTGACCCCGCGTGAGGACGACCTCACCGCGCGCGAAATCGTCAACGAGTGGGGTGCAGATACTCTCACTGATATTTTTACAGGGTATGGAGAGGAACGATTTGCATGGCGTATTGCACAAGCAATTGTAAGCGCACGCACCGCAAAACCTATCGAGACCACGGGGGAGCTTGCCGAGATTGTAAAAAATGCCGTACCGGTATTTGCGCGATTCGGAAAGATTCACCCCGCAACCAAAGTGTTTCAAGCAATTCGCATTGCCGTAAATGATGAGCTGGGTGCGCTCCGCGATGGGATCACGAAAGGGTTCGCGCGCCTAGCACCAGGAGGGCGTATGGCGATCATCTCATTTCATAGTTTAGAAGACCGCATGGTGAAGAATTTTTTTAGAACATATGCGGATGAAGGGAAAGGTACCCTTGTGGTAAAGAGACCCATTACCCCGAGTGACGAAGAACTCGAACGAAATCCAAAGTCCCGCAGTGCAAAGTTACGTATCATTGAAAAACTATCTACAACAACACCTTAATATATGACCACAAAAATTCTCGTCAACAATCTCGAAAGAAAATTATTCTGGCTCCTTGTGGGATTTTTAGGGTTGTCATTCTTTTTATATTTTTATTTTGTCATTTCGCTCACCGTGGCCGGTGTTGAGCGTGACCGTGTTGTTTCTCAGATGCGTGAAATGACCACACAGGCAAGTATGCTTGAGCAGGAATACATGCACCTTCAAAATAGCGTTACACTTGCGCACGCAAGTGACCTCGGTTTCAAGGAGGTGACGGCAAAATTTTCTCATACTACGCATGATAAGTTTTCTTTAGCGCAATAATGAAGAATGGCACACTGAGAAACATTTGGTTCATTAATACGGGAATTCTTTTGTTAACCGTTGTTCTTGTTGCTAAATTGGGTTACATTCAAATTGTGCAGGGCGAAACATATCGTGTAAAAGCAGAACGTCAATACACGCTTCCTGAAGGCGGATTTTTTGATCGCGGCTCTATTTTCTTTGAAGAGAAAACAGGACGTACTATTTCTGCAGCAACCGTTGTGCCTGACTATACGCTCGCGATTGACCCCTCACTCATAAAGGCGGGTGGTGTAGAAGCACTTGCGGATAAACTCGCGCCATTCATAGACTCCTTCGACCGAGCAGATTTTATTGCAAAGGCAGTACAAACAGGAAGTCGATATAAGGAAATTAAAAAACATCTTTCAGAGAAAGAGGCAGATCAGATTAAAGCACTTGGTGAACAGGCGTTCGTCCTAAAAAAAGATAAAAAGCGTTTCTATCCGCTCGGACGTACCGCGTCGCAAGTCATTGGCTTTATCGGTTCGAACGGTGGCCCCGTGGAAGGGCAGTATGGGCTCGAACGCTATTATAATGGAACACTCTTTCGTAAAGATGCGGATGGTTCACTAGGGTTCTTTGCCAACCTTTTTTTGAAAGCCGGAGAAGCTATTATTCTCGATCGCGCTCGTGCAGGGGAGTTGGTAATGACCATCGAACCAACCGTACAGGGGATGCTCGAACGCGCGCTTGAAGAAGACGTGTTAAAAAAATATCACGCAGGACAAGCAATGGGGATTATTATGGATCCTACAACAGGAGCTATCGTAGCAATGGCATCAACACCCTCCTTTGACCCAAATAATTTTTCAAAAGAACGCAATCAAAATGTTTTTGTAAATCCACTTGTCGAGGGCGTGTACGAAATGGGATCAATCATAAAAGCATTTACGATCGCTGCGGGTCTTGACGCGCGCGTCATCACCGCGCAGACGACGTACGACGATAAAGGATTTCGTATTTTCAATACAAAAAAAATATCGAACTTTGATGACAAGGCGCGCGGTGTTGTGAATATGCAGGTAGTGTTGAATCAGTCACTCAATACTGGCTCAGCGTTTGCAATGGAGCGCTTGGGAAAAGAGCGTTTTCGTAGCTATTTTGAGTCATTTGGGCTTGGAGAGGAAACAGGAATCGATCTTCCAAACGAAGGGTTAGGGAACCTCGAGAACCTTGATAGTGATCGTGATATCGAGTTTGCGACGGCATCATTTGGGCAAGGAATTTCACTTACCCCGATCGCGACGATCCGCGCGTTTGCCGCGCTGGGAAATGGTGGCGTGCTTGTATCACCGCACGTCGTAAAACGCGTGGAATACGGGTTTGGGTCGGTACGCGAGTTTGTTCCAGGGGGAGAGCGACGTGTCATCAGTAAAGAAACTTCGCAAGAAATTTCTCGTATGTTGACCAAGGCGGTCGACACGGCACTTCTCGACGGTTCCCTTAAACAAGAGCACTACTCTATTGCCGCCAAAACAGGAACTGCACAACAGGTGGTAAATGGAAAATATTCTGAAACGGATTATCTGCACACGTTTGTCGGATATTTTCCTTCGTACGCACCAAAGTTTGTCGTTTTTCTCGCCGTGCGCAATCCTCAGAAAGAACAGTATGCATCACATACGCTCGCAAAACCGTTTACGCAAATTGCGAAATTTCTGATAAACTATTATGAGATACCGCCCGATCGATAAGAAATGAATGTGCCGGTATGTATTACCAATCTGACTTTTTGTAAGTATTACTTTTGAAATATGAAATCACTTTTACGCCCTCTTGCTATCACGCTCCTTGAAGGAGAAGCAAAACTTGTTCTTCGTAAATATAAACCAAAAATAGTTTCTGTAACGGGAAGTGTAGGGAAGACTTCTACTAAGGATGCTATCTTTACCGTGATCGGTCGCCCACTCGTTGCGCGTAAAAGTGCAAAGAGTTTCAACAGCGAGATCGGTGTTCCGCTCACCGTGCTCGGCTGTGAAAATGCATGGGCAAATCCAGTTCTCTGGTTCAATAACCTTGTGCACGGTTTGGTACAGCTTCTGGCGCGCGTGCATTATCCAAAGTGGCTTGTCCTTGAAATTGCTGCGGGAAAACCAGGGGATATTGCACGTATTGCAAAATGGATGCACTCAGATATTGTCGTGATGACATACTTTGGGGACGTGCCGGCACACGTGGAGTTTTTTAAATCAGTCAAAGAACTTTTTGAAGAAAAAGAAGAAATTGTAAAAGGGTTAAAAAAGACGGGCATGCTCGTACTGAATGCCGACGACGAACGCGTGCTTGCGCTCCGTGAAAAAACCAAAGCACGCGTTATTACCTTTGGTTTTGACGAGCAGGCAATGTTCCGCGCAACCAATGCGCACATTGTGTATGAAAAAAGTCGTCCCGTAGGTACGACGTTTAAGCTTGAGTATAACGGTAATACGTTCCCCGTGACCGTGCGTGGTGTTCTTGGTACCCAGCCGGTGTATGCGGCACTCGCAGCGCTTGCGGTTGGCACGTACTTGAAACTGAATATTGTGGATAGTATAAATGCGCTTTCCGCACATGAAAGTCCCCCTGGCCGTATGCGCGTGATTGAGGGTATTAAAAACACAACCATTATTGATGATACTTACAACTCGTCACCTTCTGCGGCACTCGCTGCAGTGCTCGTGCTTGGCGATGTGAAGACCAAGGCGCGTAGGATTGCCGTTTTGGGTGATATGCTCGAGCTTGGTAAATTTGCTGTCGATGAACATAAAAAGCTTGGCATTGCGGTAGGAGAAAATGCAGATATGCTTTTCGCGGTTGGCCCACGGGCAAAGTATATTGCCGAGGGCGCGCTCGAAGGCGGTATGAGCGAAAAGCATATTCTTGAGTTTGATGATGCACAAAAGGCAGGGAAGTACCTCGAGGGGATGTTGAAAGAAGGAGATGTAATCCTCGTAAAAGGTTCACAGGCGATGCGTATGGAGCGCGCTGTAGAAGAACTTATGCAACACCCAGAAAAGGCATATCTCACCCTCGTACGCCAAGAGCCCGAGTGGAAAGCACGCTCGTAGGACATCATTTTTGCATTTTTGGCAAAAATTGGTATACTGCAAAAGTTATTTAAGAGCATAAAACAGTCATATTGTTCAATGGCTTGTTGTTATGTTTTATATAAGGATGGCCCTATCGTCTAACGGTTAGGACAGAAGCTTTTCAAGCTTTAAACCGGGGTTCGATTCCCCGTAGGGTCACAAAAGCGTGAGAGTAAAAAGACTGGACTGCTCCAGTCTTTTTCGCTTTTGTGAAGGCGCAGGCATAATTTTTCAGAAGAAAAATTGCCGAGCCGGGGTCGGCAAACACTTACGTAGAATTTGAGCGCAGCGAAAAATTATACTTAGTGATTTGTGACCACGCAAAGTGAGGCGAGCGGAGCGAGTCAATATATTTATTTTCAGCAGAAAAATATCTGTGACCGATCCGCGAACATCGCGAGCTTCCCCGTAGGTTAGTGATTTGTGACCACACAAAGTGAGGCGAGCGAAGCGAGTCAATGTTCCTTGTTCGTTTTTAATATGAACAACTCCCATCTTTAATTACAAGGAGCGTGGTTGTGGTATGAAGGAATCAAAAAAGCCTCGCTTGTAAGGCGCCCGAACATATGTTATCTGGTAATCTTTATATTCAAGATTTGAAATTTCGTAGGTCATCACATAGCTATATATACAAGCCTCTGCTACGTTTATTAATTTGAGTCCAAAACTTTTTTTACCACTAAATATGGTTATTTTATCGTCTTCGATTTTATAACTTCCCCATATTTGACCAGCTCCACAGTTATACCAGTCAACTGCTTTTACAACTAAAGTATCCTCATTTCCCCAATTTTTCGAATAAACGCCTTTTCTTAATTTATTTATCGTTGTCGTTGCATTAGGTAATTTACTAAACTGATCTTTTGTAACAACAACATCAAAAGCTTCACCGCCCTTCGCATCTTCAACAGTAAAAACAAGATTCTTTTGATCAAGATATCGCCAATTACTACTATATGAATATATGAGATAGCAAACACCAGTAGCTATTATGATAGTGACCAATATTCGTACCAAAACACTTAGAAATTTTTTCATAATATGTTTAATTATACTATAATAATTTTTAATTTAATAGGATCATAATTGTTGTTATTCTAGTATATTGTCGATATTGTAGGGAAAGGGGTTATGCCCTTTTTTTGAAGTGGTTTTCTGTAACAAAATGTGTTAAACTCTCTCATAAATGAGAATACTAAATTTGATAAAGTATTGTAAAAATAAGGATAATAAAGAGTATTACTCTGATATATATCGTCAAAAGTAGCTGAAAAAACGCTGGAGCTTTAGGAATTTCCAGTAGCGAACTTTTGAAATAATTTTATGAAAAAGAAATCCTCAAATGCAAACTTAAAGACGGCAAACCGAGCAAAAAGCGACGAGTTTTATACACAGTTGTCTGATATTGAAAAAGAATTAAAAAATTATAAAGATCACTTAAAAAATAAAGTCATATTTTGTAATTGCGATGACCCAGAAGAAAGCAATTTTTGGAATTACTTTGCTTTAAATTTTGAATTCCTTGGACTAAAGAAGCTCATCTCTACTCATTACAAAGATGCAAATTTGCTTACAAAAGAATCGCCTTATAAATTGGAAATTGTAAAAGACACAAATAAAGATGGAAAAATAAATAAATTAGATACAATCAAAACCCCACTAAAACAGGATGGTGATTTTAGAAGTCCCGAGTGTGTTGAAATTCTAAAAGAAGCGGACATTGTTGTTACGAATCCACCTTTTTCATTATTTAGAGAATATCTAGCTCAATTATTTGAATACAAAAAGAAATTTATTATTATCGGCAATTTGAACGCTATAACTTATAAAGAAACTTTCAAATTGATCAAGGAGAACAAAATTTGGCTTGGTCAAAGCATACATAGCGGGGATAGGGAATTTAGAGTTCCAGAATCTTACCCTCTGAATTCTGCTGGAAATAGAATTGATGAAAATGGAAATAAATTTATTCGAGTTAAGGGTGTTCGTTGGTTTACAAATTTGGATTATAAAGAACGCCACGACGACTTGATACTTTATAAAGAGTATCACGGACATGAAAATGAATATCCCAAATATAAAAATTATGATGCTATAAATGTTGATGTAACAAAAGATATTCCTGTGGATTATAAGGGTGCTATTGGTGTTCCTATTACTTTTTTGGACAAGTACAGTCCTGATCAATTTGAATTAGTTGCTTTAGGAATAATTGGATCAATTGATTTTGCTTCTAATAAAAAAATGGAGATTTTGGACAAAAGTGGGGCACCTACTGGAAAATATACGTTTAACGCAAAAGGCACATTATATCGTTTATACAATCCACTAACAGATAAAACGCCTGCGTTTAAGGATACTGAAACAGGAGAACTATATTCAAGCATTTATGCTCGAGTCATTATTAGAAATAGGAAAATATAAATTTATGAAAATTAAACTAAAAGAAATCACAATTAAAGAAGTTTCAAATAAATATGTTAATGACAACGAGGAAGGTGTTGTTGGGTATGGTGGAAAATTAAATATCCGCCCTAAATATCAAAGAGAATTCGTTTATAAGGATCATCAAAGAGATGCCGTCATCGAAACTGTCAGAAAGAATTTTCCTTTGAATGTAATGTATTGGGTTGAAAGTGAAGATGGAACTTATGAAGTGATGGATGGACAGCAAAGAACTATAAGTATTTGCGAATATATAGCGGGTAAATTCTCCTTAAATTTCCAATATTTTCACAATCTTGAAGAAACCGAAAAAGAGCAGATTCTTAATTACAAGCTGATGATTTACTTCTGCGAAGGAAATGATAAAGAAAAATTGGATTGGTTTAAGACGATAAACATTGCTGGGGAAAAATTAACAGATCAAGAATTGAGAAATGCTATTTATACTGGCACTTGGCTAACTGATGCAAAAAGACACTTTAGTAAAACTGGCTGTCCCGCTTATAACATTGGAAGTGATTATTTAAATGGTTCAGCAATCCGCCAAGACTACCTAGAAACTACAATAGATTGGATAAGCGATGGAAAAATTGAACAATACATGGCAGACCATCAGCACAAACCTAACGCCAACGAATTATGGCTTTATTTTCAGAGTGTAATAAATTGGGTCAAGGCGGTTTTTCCTAACTATCGCAAGGAAATGAAAGGCGTGCCTTTTGGAACTTTATACAACAAAGTAAAAGGTAAAGAATTTGATGCTAAGAAATTGGAAAAAGAAATAACAAAGCTGATGCAAGATGAGGATGTAACTAAAAAGTCTGGCATCTACGAATATGTTTTGACTGGGAGTGAAAGAGCGTTAAATATCCGCGCCTTTAATGACAAAATGAAGCGCGAGGCATATGAGAGACAGAAAGGCATTTGCTCTAAGTGTAAAAAGCGCTTTGAGATCGAGGAAATGGAAGCGGATCATATTAAGCCTTGGCATGAGGGAGGGAAAACAATCGCGACAAACTGCAAAATGTTGTGCAAGCAAGACAACAGAACTAAGTCTGGAAAATAGAATTATGGAAGAGGATCAAAAATACAACAAAGGGTCTGAATGGAGAAAGTGGGATTTGCATGTTCACACGCCGTTTTCTCATACATCGGAGTATCCCGGTGCGACAGAAGAAAAAAAATGGGAGAATTTCATTAATGGATTAGAAAGTTTGCCCAAAGATATAAAAGTTATAGGTATTAACGATTATCTGTTTCTGGATGGTTACAAAAAAGTAATAGAATATAAAAATGTGAACAGACTGAAAAATATAGATTTAATTTTGCCTGTTGTAGAATTTAGATTAAAGGAGTTTGTGGGTAATGAGCAATTAAAAAAAATTAACTACCATGTTATCTTTGCGGAACAGAGCATTCTTGATATTGAAACAATAGAAGCACAGTTTTTAAATTGTTTTAGATCATCATGCAACCTTGATGTGAATAATGTGGGTAGCACCACTTGGGGCGGAGTTGTTACAAGAGAAAGTTTAATTGATCTTGGTAAACATGTATATGACACTACTCCAGAAGATAAAAGAGAGAGCGATAATCACTTTGAAATAGGCTTTAATAATTTAAGCTACAGTCTCGATAAACTCAAAGAATGTCTAGGTGAGATAAAGGAACCAAACACATATCTAAGAGGTAAATATATAAAAGCTATTGGAAAATCAGAATGGGAAGATTTTAGGTGGACAGGGTCTCCTGTAGACAAAAAGGACATAATCAACAATGCTCATATTGTTTTTTCTGCTTCACCAAGTGCAAAGCAAACAAATAAAAATATAGATTCATTAAACACTCAATCAGCAAATAGTCGTTTATTACATTGCAGTGATGCACATACTATTAAACAAACAGGAGATGAGGGTGTTGTAAAATTTGATTTTTTTAATACCAATCCTAAAGATTTAGGGCATTGTTTTACATGGATTAAGGGAGATACTACTTTTGAGACACTAAGACAAGTAGTTGTAGATTATGCAAACAGAGTTTTAATACAAGAAAGAAACCCCTCAGAAAACAAAAATTCATCTCCAGAACTTTTTATCGACAGAGTGGAATATAAGCAAAACAGTAAAATTCACACAATTTATTTTAACAAGGATATAAATTCTGTTATTGGTAAACGGGGTGCCGGAAAATCTGTTTTACTCAAACATATTGCTTTTAATGTGCTCGGCGAGCAAGAACAACCTGACGTTAAAAAGATATTTAAGTTACAAGATTTTAAAATTCATTGGTACGACGATACCTCTGAGAATAAATTTGTTGAATTCATACCACAAAACTATCTATCGACTATCACTTATGAAGATGGTAGAGACTATGATAAACGAGACGAAATGCTCAAGGCGCGGTTGTTCAATAATGATTTATTCAAAAACGCCGATACAAGCAAGACTGATGCTGTAGATTCGATAGAACTAAAAATTAATGCAAAAGTTAAAGAAGCACTAAGTACACATAGGCAGATTGTAGATACAACTAGCCAGCTAAAACCACTTGGGAAATCTGAAGATAAAGACAGTGCAATAAAAATTAAACAAGAAGAAATTAATAAGATTGGAAAGATTGATATAACCGACGCGGATATTGAAAATCAAACAAAATATTTTTCGGAAATAGAATCACTTATCAAAGAAATTAAGTTATTGGAGCAAGATTTCCAGATTATAAAGAACATCAATAGCGGTAGTGATGTAAATTTCATCACAGTTGACAGTGAAGTGTTCTTTGGATTATCTCAGATAACCTTAGAGTTAATTGAAAAGCATATTGAAAAACTTTCTGGTCAAGAAATCAAAGAGTATTTAAGTGAGTTGCTAAATGACTTGGCGTCAAAGACTAAAAATAAAAAAGATAGAAAAATTACTGTCGAAAAAGAGTTAGTTCCAATAACAGAGAAATTACAGCAAAATAAAACCATTGAAAAAATACTAAAGGAAATAAACAAGCTTAGTGCCGAGAAAAAAGAGATAGAAAAACTGGATAAATTTGTCAAAGAATTTGGTCAAAAAGAAGAAGTAGTAATTGACGAAGTAGCCGATTTGTACCTATCTTTTAAGAGCAAAATTGAGGGAATAGTTCAAACTCTCAAAGATGCATTTGATAATTTTACTTTCATAACATTCCATTTTACAGTGAGTTACAGTGTAGATGAATATAAGAGTAGGTTTTTTGATGTGTATATTGATGGACGATCTGGGGACCGTTTCAAAAAGTTTTTTGATGAAAAAAGGGATTTTGATAAATCTGAAATAGTTCAAATTATTAAAGATATTGTCATTGATGCATCTACTGCAAAATTGAAGGTCACAGGTGGTGATAAGGAGAGTGCATTGCTGACATTGTTGAGCTGTAGGTATGATATTGATTTCACAAAATCTGTTAAATATAAGAATGGCGAGGAATTGATAGATTTTGAAAATATGACTGGTGGACAGAAAGCGATGGCACTTTTGGATCTCATATTCAATCTGTCAAAAAGTGTATATCCGATAATTATTGATCAGCCAGAAAATGATATCGATGTCTCCGGAATTTCAAATGACCTAAGAAAGCTTGTATTAGACCAGAAAGAAAGACGTCAAGTGATAGTGGCGACCCATAGTCCTAATCTTTTACTACTAACCGACTCTGAGAATGTGATAGTTGCGGAAAATGAAAACAATAATCTCAAATATCACAACGGTGGAATTGAATATAAACAGATTAGAGATGATATTGTGAGTATTCTTGAGGGGGGCGGAGATGCACTTAAAAAACGAATGCAAAAATTGAATATTGACTAGGGAGCCCCGCCCTCACTCCTCTCGTCTTTACGAGCTGGGTTTTATCCACACGCGAACGGAAGGATGGGTCAAGAGCTTTTGATTAAATATTAACTTACTAGCAAAACTGCGTATTTCCCGCTAAAATCATCTATATGAAAACAGCAATTATAATTCACGGTATGCCGCCGAAGGAAGAGTACTTTAATCCTGATCTTCGTCCAATAAGCATTGGATCCCTTGGATTCAAAAACAGCTCATCCTGAAGGGTGTTCTTGCACAAACTCCAGAAATGCCCGAGCCGTATAGTCCCGACTATGCCAAATGGTGTTCTGTCTTTAAACAGTTTGTTATTGACAGTGATACTCAGCTCATTGGTCACAGTTGCGGGGCTGGTTTCTTGCTCCGCTACCTAAGTGAAAATGATGTAAAAGTTGGGTAGGTAGTTTTAGTTGCACCGTGGATCAACCCATTTAAAACAGAGGATACTCAGATGTTTGAATTTAATATAGACGAGAATGTAGTGTCTAAAACAAATGGTATAACAATTTTTAATTCTACTGACGATGATGAGGAAATGAAAAAGAGTGTAGAAATTATAAAAAACAAAGTAAAAAATATCGTTGTTCGAGATTTTCAAAACTACGGTCACTTCTGTTTTAACGATATGAAAACCGAAAAATTTCCTGAGTTGCTGGAAGAGGTGATAAAATAGTAAAAACAAAAAAGCGCCCAAAGGGCGCTTTTTGATCGTCTATATTTATTAGCGACGTAGAGCGAGCGAAGTGAGAAAGTAATCTTTCTTATTTCCGAGCCGAGGAGCTAATACAAGGGTATAATACCCCGCCCCTCTGGGACGGTAAATGTGTGAGAAGCGAATACATGGAGTTTCGCAAGACCAGAGCGCTACGGCGCGAGGTGGGGTAGCGGGCTTTTTCAGCGGAAAAAGACCCATAACAACGAAGTGAACAACATTTTGTCCGGGGCTTGCCCCGGGGTAAATACCGCTTTTATTTTTCTTTGTGAGAGTTATAAATAAAATCCTCGCCAATTTTCCAAACACCTTTTTCTCGAAAAGCCGGAATGTTTTGACGACGAGCAGCATTAGTCATTCCTGAGGCAGACAAGTTGTTATTTCTTGTATATTCAGACAGAGTAATAACCTTCTGGCCCTTGAGATATGTGTTTCGTTTATTTAATGATTCCATTAATGCTAAGGCAATAACTTTCTCCATCGTCTTGGCATTATGTTTGTCACGGTATTCAGCAAAAGATTTGTAGTATTCTTTTTTCTCGCGATCACGGATAATAATTATAGGAAGACCGAGACGTTGCAGTTGGAAGCAAATAAGTACACGGCCAATACGGCCGTTGCCATCGTTAAATGGATGGATGGTTTCAAAATCTAAATGGAATTTGGCAATCTTGTCTAAAAAGTAGTTAGATAGATCACCTGTGTACTCAGTAATAATCGCCTCAATCATTCGTTCAACATGTTCCGGTGCCGGGGCTATGTGGGTTCCAACACGAACATACTCACCAAGCTTTCTAAAACGGCCAGCAATCTTGTCGTCAATTCCACCAATAAGCATCTGGTGTAAAAGTAGAATCGTCTCTTTGTTCGCTTCCGTCTCCTTGCTCTTATTACGAATGTACCCGATAACACGAGCCAAGTTTTTGGCCTCGTAGACTTCACGCAAGGAAACATCCCGTGAGACTTCCATATCCAAAAGAATTTTCTCGGTTTCCTTGAGAGTTAGAGTAGAGTTCTCAATGGCGTTGGAGTTATAGACACTTTCTGGTACTTCGGCCTCGTCAATCATTACTAAAAGAGATTCCTTGCCTTTACTTAGAGTGTCGTACTCGCTTTTTAGAGCCGTAAGCCTGTTTTTTATGGGTTTTGTTATAGCCATATATTTTTTGATATTATAAGGGTATTATAGTCTATTTCGATTATAAGGTCAATATTTAGTGAATGGAGGCCATAAAACACCACCTATTCACTAAATATTATGAAATAATCATTAATTAGCGTTAGAGGAATACCTGGGATATTGGGATCAAATACCCTTTTGTTTGTGCAGAGTTTTTCTTAGATATGGACACGGCGTGTACATATTTTATAAATCAACCGTGATTGTTCCTGTTCTCTATTTCCTTTATTCCCCTAAGTTGTTGGAAGAGACTAAATGTTGACTAAAATATCATTTAGTGGTATTTTACTAGGCAGATTAAGTTAGTACCACAAAATTTTGTAAGCGGTAAAGGGGGAGAAAATGAAGGAGGTTCTGGCCAAATGCATGAGATGTAAGCATTATTTTGATATAGACCCTGACGGGTCTTGTGAACATCCAAAGAACAAAAGAGTGTATACGTGCGTTGCGTTCAGGAGAAATCTTTCACTCATTTTCTTTTTCCTTAAGCCCTTTGTTAAACGATGTGGTTCGAAAGCAATCTATTTCGAGCCCTGCGAAGGGGAAGTAGTGATGGCGCAGAGAAGGTGGAGAGAGATGAAGAGGTTGTCTCGCTACAAGAGAGAACTTAGATATCTTGAAAAGAAAAAGTAATTGCTTCACAAATCAAAATGCTTGAAAAAGGGGGGTAATCATGAGCAAGAGAAGTCACGACGAGATTATTGGCAAGCTTGTTCGCGTCAAGAAATGTGAAGCGCGTGAACATGGTGACAACAATGGGTGTGTCTGTCATCTCATTGGTCAGGTTGTCGAGATTGAGAAACGGTACGAGACACCCTTTATTGGGACACCTTCATATCACATTAAAGGTATGAAGTATCGTGTCCGGCGATGTGAAGTTACGCTGATTAGAAACCAGCAAGCTGTCGTTCGCGTGATCAATGGCCAGTTGGTGCTCGATGATCCGATTGCCGTCGCGATGATTAGTGCGGTGGGGAAGCATAACTGTCGTAACACGCTGGAACTAAATGCTGATCGCGTCGAGCACTTCAAACGGCGACTGACGGAACGTGGTTTGACACCAGATCAAGCGGTAATCATGCTCATAAACGTCGACGACGTTCATGGCGGTCCGCTCGCTGATGTGCTGCTTCCTCAGGGTCACAATTGGCAGGAAATTCGCGACAAAGGAGAAATTCCCTTTGCGCGAGGACTTGCTACGAGGGATGGTATTCAGGAAGTACTCAATGTTTTCGATAAGGATGCTGCGGCGAAGTTGAAGAGTATAAGCAACGTAGCAGTAGTGATTGTCGATCATGGTGTTACAGAAGTGTTCGAGGTTTAACTTACAACTTCGCACGAGTATAACAGGCGCACGACCTTCGGGTACGGCGCTTTTTTTATTGGGGAAATTAATTAATAAAAGGAAGATAGTTTTTTAAAAACAGGGTCAACGCATGAGGCGTTGACCCTGTTGTCTTTCTAAGCCTTCTACAGTTATCACGAGTGGCTGTTATCTACGCAAAGTATATGTGTGTAGGCGGCAGGCACGCGGTGAACATACCCCTTATCGTCAGGGTTTGGTAACCAAAATCCCGCGCGGTCAGCACCGGTATCGGCACAGTTTCGTCTGAGACAGCCGACAAGTTGTAATGGTTTTTCGTTATTGATTACCGCGTACTCAGGAATTTTGAAATCGTCGTAGGGTGTGTAGAGGGTAACCGGATCACTGATAAAAATAGGATTACCACACCACGCACATCTGATTGTCATTTTACTGATGCAATCAAAGCAGTAGTCTACTGAACCGTACTCATTTATCGACATTTGTATGGTGATGGTGTGTCCAAACGCCGATACTGAACCATATTGTTCTGTGTGGTGTCCGCACTTTGTGGCTGTGTAATCGAGTGGCTTACGTCTGTATATCCATTGAAATAGGTTACTGAGATTCATTTTTACCTCCTTCCCGTATTTTGTGAGCTAATCTAATTCATTTTTAGCACGTTAGGAAGAGTTTGGCAAATATGTGATTGTTGCAATTCAAGTTTGAATTTGGGTGGTTCTTTTACGTGTTTTGGCATAGTCAAAAGTGGACATATTCGCCTGAGAGATGAAAAAGAAAAGCCTCAAGCGGAGTTACCGCAAGAGGCTTTAAGGACTACTACTTTAAGATTTCACATCCATTCTGATAACGATGCCTTGTGTCGCCACCGGTACAGAGTGAGGGGGAGCGCAATGATTATCGATCCAAAGAACATGTAAAAGGGAAGAACGTAGTTCACGAACGTGTGTTTCGATATGGTACGGGGCGTCTTCTATTAGCTTACTTTCTGATTTTTAATAGCCATATCCACTTTCCAAAGTTGTTTCTGTGTCTTGTAGACCATAAGGGATATCAGTATTATTTCTCCTATGAATATATACGGTAAAACTTTTTGCGCTAGATTTACACCAAAAATTATAAGTAAGGTGTTCAAAAATATGAGAAGCAACCTTCCTTCAGTTGGCCCAAAATTCATGAATGAGATATTCATTTTATCAGAGACGGAAGATGCGAGGAAAACACTTACTAATGGTGCTATTGCAAAGACTAGTATGCCTATAAACAATAATCCAAAATTAGCTGGGAATAATAAATAATAAGCTGCTATTACAGAAACTAGGAACAAGTAGTCTAAGAAATGGTCCATGTAATACCCCCACTTTATCAATCCAGTATTTCTGTATCTTCCTATTGCTCCATCAAATAAGTCTGTAATATATTGCAGGAAAATCATTAAAGATACTAACCACATCCAGTTGATATTCTCTTTTGCAAACCAGCCGAATATCACGATAGATACGCTCCATACTATGGTCATGTAGGTTAGGTGGTAGGTTTCTATGCACTTCGGTATATGGGGGACAATTTTATTTCTAAATCTGTCTTCTATTTCACGCAAAAACCATTTACCTTCCTTTTTGTCGTCGCTAGATACGTATTCAGTTTTTTTACTATTAGTGTCATTCATATTATTTATTTTCATTTTCTATTTCTGTAATTTCTGCAATGGCATATTTTTTTGAATAAAGTATATAGACGATTATAAATATAATAAGAATTACAGCTACTGCAATACCAAAGTATAATATATAACTTTCTGCCTTTTGAAATGAATATCCAAGGAAATACCCAATAGCCATAATAACACCAAATTTTATAAGATCAATAATCGTGACATAGGTCACATATCTTTTTATAGGCATTCTTGAAATACCAGCGCTCATAAGAAAAGGTATACACAATCCGTAAGACAGCTTACTAAGAAGAATCGTTTTTCTCTCATGTTTTTCCCATAGATTGTCTAACATATTAAAATTACGGAGTACTGCAGGGAAACGTGAGCCATATTTTTCTAAGAATTTTTTCTTATTACTGAAATAACCCACATAATAATAGATAATATCTCCTGTGATGTCAGCTATAACGAGAATAATATATGCCTGTATAAATTTTAAGTATCCAAGAGACACAAGAAATCCAGCCACTAAAGCGATAATGGGGCCTTCTATGACAGCTATCGGGAAGATGGCGACATATTTATATTTTATTATTAATGGGATGATCAATTCGTTCATTCTTGTCGGTAGTTCTGCTTTATTTTATCAAAATAATCATATTCATTCAATGCGGTGAACAGGACTTGGCTACACGTAGTCATGTGACACTTGGTTTTTTCGTCTACGTCTCGTCCATAACAAAAATCCTTTCTTGTTATACGCGAACAAGGCAGTTGGTTTGCTTTCGTTTGATGGAGATGACAAGTTGTTCTCCTGTCATATATATCAGTATTGTTTAGATATAAAAATCGTAAAGAATTATATTTTGCTATACATGTAATTGAGAATGAAGAGGGAATGAGGATGGATTTTTCACGTAAATTTGGTATAATTCCAAAAATGAGGCAAATAATCTTGATCGTAGGTGGAGTTGTGGTTGCCGTTGTGTTTGTGGTTGTTGGTTTTACATTCAAGCAAACAAACAAAGAAGAACTTGCTTTGATGTCGCGTTTGCAATCAAGGACACAGATCATTGCCGATAGTCTTGCAGAGTCTATCGAACCCTCCTATCGTAAATACGCAACAAGTTCGGTACAACAAGTAATTGATCGAATTACAAATAATGAACGTGTTGCAGGACTAGGAGTTTTCGACAGTAAGGGAATGCCTGTTGCTGTGTCAAATAGTTTGCCAAAAGAAACACTTCAGGAACTTCTTGTGGCGAGAGTCATGGATAGCAATGTGCCTGAAGGAATTTTTGTAAAGAGTGGCGAAGAAATGATGTATGTTTTTGCCGATCCCATACATGACGATGAACGAGTCGTGGGAGCACTTTTGGTTGTCCAAAACGCACAGTACATCAATGATACGCTCTGGAATATATGGCGTGATAATATGATTCGTTTTTTTCTTGTTACATTTTTGTTTCTCTTTGCCATTTTCCTCATGGCATACTCGGTGTTTATCAAACCTCTTTCAAGAATGGCTGAATCGGTGAAGGCTGTGAGGAGGGGTGATGTTGACACAGAGGAACCAGAGGGTGGTCATGGATTATTCAGTCCGCTTTCAACCGAGATATCGAAGATCACCCACAGTCTCAAACGAGCGCGTTTGGTGGCAAGCGAGGAAGCACGACTTCGTCTCGAAAAACTCGATACACCATGGACCGCAGAACGACTTAAGGAATTTTTTAAATCATATTTGAAGGGCAGACAAATTTTTGTTGTGTCTAATCGTGAACCATATATTCATAAAAAGAATAAGAACAAAATTACTTGGCAAATTCCTGCGAGTGGTATGGTGACCGCGCTTGAGCCCATAATGGAGGCGTGTGGTGGTATGTGGCTGGCTCACGGTAGTGGAGACGCAGATAGACAAACCGTCGATGATAGAGATATGGTCAAAGTTCCACCGGATGATCCTGGGTATCTTTTAAAAAGAATATGGCTTACTGAGGAAGAAATAGAGAGATACTATAATGGATTCTCAAATGAAGCGTTGTGGCCAATTTGTCTCATGGCTCACAACCGCCCGTTGTTTCGTGAGCCAGACTGGAGAATGTACCGTCAGGTCAATGGCAAATTTGCTCGATCACTACTCTCTGAGATCAAAAGTGTTGAGAGACCGCTCATTCTTGTTCAAGATTACCATCTCGCGCTACTTCCAAGAATGATAAAGAATAGTCGTCCAGACGCAGAAATAGGGTTTTTTTGGCATATTCCATGGCCAAGTGCGGAGACATTTAGTATATGTCCTTGGCGTAAGGAAATACTAGATGGTATGCTTGGGGCGGACATATTAGGTTTCCATACACAACAACATTGTAATAATTTTCTGGATACGGTCAGTAAAGAGATTGAGTCCATCGTAAATTTCGAGGAATTTTCGATCACTCGAGGGGATCACACGACTTACGTAAAGCCTTTCCCTATCAGTGTGGCCTTTCCGAACAATGGAAAGGCAGGCAAGGCCCCAAAGTCTGCTTTGATGGAAAAGTATAAATTGAATACCGAATTTTTTGGCATAGGAGTCGATCGAATGGACTATACTAAGGGGATCATGGAAAAACTAAAAGGATTGGAGTTCTTTTTTAGTTTGTATCCAGAGTACCAAGAAAGATTTACTTTTTTACAAATAGCGCCTCCTTCGAGAGAGGGGGTAAAAAAATATCGTGAATTCAATGAAGATGTGACAAGAGAGGCAGAACGAATAAATAAAAAATTTGAGAAAAATGGTTGGAAGCCGGTCGTGCTTCACAAGGAACATTGTTCGTATGAAGAAATATACCCACTTTATCGCGCAGCTCATGTATGTCTGATAACTTCGCTTTCTGACGGGATGAACTTGGTCGCGAAGGAATATGTTGCCGCACGAAGTGATGAAGTCGGTGTTCTTATTTTGAGCCAGTTTGCGGGAGCTTCAAGGGAATTACGAGGCGGGGCACTTATCCTTAATCCTTATAGTGCGGAAGAGACTGCGAAAACAATATTTGAGGCGCTTACCATGCCGGTGTCTGAACAGTATCGTCGTATGAAAAAAATGCGTGACACGGTTAAAAATTATAATGTGTATCGATGGGCAGCAGAATTCTTAAAGTCGTTATCAAATCTTAGCTAGAACATAATATTAAAGATCATATGAACATAGCAATACTTTGCACAAATCTCTTTAATATGGATGAAAAAAATAAGACCGGAAGTGGTATTTTTAACTATATCTTAATCAACCAGCTTTCAAAATTTGAAAGAGAGGATTTCGATTTTACTGTTTTTGCGTCAGGCGAATCATCTTCTTTGCCGGTGAAGGTAGAGAGTGTTGATGAAAAACCTTCTTCTGATGATCCAAAGATGATGCAGAATAATAAGCACGTTATGTTTGAGCTCGCACTTCTCTCAAGAGCATTTTCACAACAAGATGTCTTTGATGTGTATCATGTGAATATAGGCGACGGGGATCTCGTTATGCCTTTTACGCCGTTTGTGTCAAAGCCGATCGTGATCACGCTCCATAATGTTATTAACGAAGAATTTACGAGAAAATACTTCCATCTTTTCAAGGATAGAGAAAATGTTTTCTTTGTGTCGGTAAGCAACTATCAGAGGAAAATGTTACCAATGCTACGATATGTCGATACTATTTATCACGGTATTGATACCATACAATTTAATTTTGATTCGAAGGGTGGGGAAGATATTATGTGGGCTGGGAGGTTTATTCCAGAAAAAGGAGCAGATGTTGCGCTTTCGCTAGCAAAAGAGTTGAAACACAAGATTAAATTGTTTGGTGTTGTTAAAAATGGTTATGAGGATTGGTTCAAACATTCTGTAGAGCAATATGCTAAGGGTCCTGAAAATCAATCGTTCGTGTCGCTTCAGGTGAATTGTGAGCGACATCGACTGGTCCCACATTTTCAAAGTAGCAAGCTTTTTTTACTTCCGACAGTTTTTGAGGAAGCGTTTGGTTTTGTGTTTGCCGAGGCTATGGCATGTGGGACGCCTGTGGTAACATTTGCTCGAGGGGCAGCGCCGGAAGTGATACAAGATGGCATAACGGGCTTTCTGGTAAATCCATCAGATGATGATATTCGTGGTGATTGGGTTGTAAAAAAGACTGGTTATGAAGGATTATGTGAGGCAATTGAAAAGATATATTCATTACCAGTCGAAGAATATCAACAAATGAGAAAAGCTTGTCGTGAGCGTGCTGTACAAAATTTTTCTGCGGAACAGATGACAAAAAAATATATAGAAGTGTATAAAAAAGTAAGTGGACGAACGTAAAAGTGGTATTCACTACGTCATTAATAAAAGAAAAGTTTTAACAACAAAAACAATGTCACACAATATTTTAAGTATTTCAGTAATGGCACATCCTTCACGCGAGGAGTATTTTCCCCATCTTAAGGAACAACTCGGTGACGTTCCATTTTCTATCGATTATGAAAATCTTGGGGTATGGCCAAATTGTCGTAATGCGTGGTTGTCGTATGATCCAAAAGCCTCATTCCATGTAGTGATCCAAGATGATGCGATTGTGTGTAATAATTTTCAAGAACGTGCTGAAGAAGTTATTAATAATGCTTCTCGTGTTATGGGAGATAAGCCTTTTGCACTTTCCTTTTATTATGGAAATAAAAAAGAATTTGCCGATGAGGCTAACCGTGGACTCGAGCAAGGGTATGTGGTCCGTAGTCGTCCGGGATGGGGTGTAGCTATTTGTCTTCCAACCACAGTTATTCATGATATGGTGAAAGAATGTGATACGTTCAGTGAACCGCAAGACGATGAGAGGATTACCCGTTTTTTGTTGAACCACAATATGGAGGTGTATTTCCCAATGCCTTCCTTAATAGATCATCGCACTACGAACGAGACACCATCGTTGGTAGGGGACCCAGGAGAAAACCGTTGTGCTTTTGCATTTGTCGATTCACCTAAATAAATATTTTTTTTGTATACGGCTCCGCTACTGAATTATACAAGAAGCCCCTCGACTTTGCTCGGGGCACTCGATTCGCTATACACAAAAGCACCCGTAAGGGTGTTTTTTATGTATCTTCTCGTAGGTGGCTTGCCACGAGTGAGCGTAGCGAATCGAGTGGAGATGGCGTCATCGGTCACAAGTTACTAAGTGTGCTCGGGCGGGTACGCCCTGTGCGCACTAAGTACTCTCGACCCCGCCTCGCCGACAAGCACTCGCTCTGCTCGTCTTGTATACCGGCTCCGGCTTTCGATTCTCGCCATCTCGCACAATTGCAAAACCCCAGAAAGTGAGACACTTTCTGGGGTGCAATTGTGGAGATGGCGTCATCGGTCACAAGTAAAATGTCTGTCGTCACAAACATTTTCTCGCGACCCCGGCTCGCTGTTTTGTTTTGGTAAACAAAACATGCTCCGCCTTTCGATTCTCGACACAAGCCAAGCAGTTGGCTTGTTCAATCTCCACTCAATAAAAAATGCCCGCTTGTGGCGGGCTATTTTTTATACGAGTGGAGATGGCGAGAATCGAACTCGCGTGCAAAAGATGTTCAAAAAAGAGTCTACAAGAGCATATCCTGTTTTGTTTCCCCGAAGGGTTTTAGAAACGACAAGTATTAAACAGGCAACGCCTTGTCGTTTCGATCCTCTTTGTTTTGAGATCGTATCGAGGCGGTACGATCTCTATTCCGAAATGTATATCACTTGCTTTCCGTATCGGACGTCAGAAAAGACAAATGCAGCTTAGGGCTAAATATTATTTAGGCGTAAACTGGAGCAAAATCGTTTGCCTTAAAGAAAGGCGAAACAATTGATTTTGCTTTTGCAACGAAGTTGTTTGCAACTAGGTTTATTCTCTTGTTTAACGAGAAAAGAGAAATCTCGGCTCTGCACCTTTTTGAGTTGATCTATTGTCTAGGCCGATCATCCCCCTAAAACATTTTGTACTCAAAATGTTCGGGCGACCGTTTTGTTAAAAACGGTTTAGCCATAAAACATCCAATTCAAAATGTTCGGGCTAGCCCGGTGAACACCGTACGCCCTAGGGCGAACAATTTATTAAAATAAATTGTTTTAGCCGCTTTTTACAGCGTATGCCCTATTTTACTTACATAATTCTGAAAAATTTTTCTTTTTTCTCTCGCGCCCCACAGACTTTTTAAGAACCGTTCACGCGTAAACGCCTCTGTTTTACTAAGAAATTTTTCAGAATGTATGAGCAAAAGAGGGCGCCTCTGTTTTGTCGCAATCACTTTGCCAGACTGATGGGCTTTGAGCCGCTGTTCGACATTATGAGTACATCCAACATAGAGGCGCTTATCCCTTTCGCTCATAAGAATATAAACAAAATAGGGCATACGTTTTCTGTTTTCAATGAACCACTACCGTGCGCCTTTTACTTCGCGCATGACATCGCGTTCGTGTTCACGTTTTTTCAACGTCTCGCGTTTGTCGTGTGCCTTTTTACCGCGCACTACCGCAATTTCAACTTTGATCTTACGTTGTTTATTATACACCACAAGAGGCACTATTGTCAAGCCCTTTAAGGATTCTAGGTGGCCAAGCTTTATAATTTCGTCCCTCGTGAGCAGGAGTCTGCGATTTCTGGTAGCATCGTAATTTTTATCGGTATTACCCGCTTGGTAGGGTTGAATCGTCGCCCCTACGAGAAATGCTTCACCTCCGCGTACTACCACATGTGCACCTTCAAGTGAGCCATGTTTGGCACGAATCGATTTCACTTCGGTACCCAAAAGCTCGATCCCTGCTTCGTATCGCTCAAGGATTTCGTAGTTAAAGTGTACTTTCTTGTTTTCAATAAGTGCCATCTGTCTATAGTAGCAATATAAAAGGTATTTGACAAAATTCTAAAACTAGGCATAATAAAGGAAGATAAAAATTTGATGAGGAGTGTGTTGTATGGGGAAAAAGGGAAAGAAGAGAAGCCTCACAAAAAAACAACTTAAAAAGGAGGTACAAAAAGGTTTTCTCGTTGGCGATGAATGTCTTGTATGCAGACAAGGAACTCTTTTCAAAAGGGACAACGAAGTGCTTATTTTTGTGAGGAAAGGAGTGGTTATGATGCCGGGCATCAGACCGGAAGAACTCCTTCCCCTCGAGTGTTCTTCGTGTGGTACCGGATTTAAAGAAAAGGTTCTTTCTTGTTATGTGGGGCAGGTATGCCCATCGTGCAAGGAAGTGGACGCCATCATTGTTAAGGGAGTTAAAAGAAAACCACTTCCTCTTGCCGATGGCATGACGTCACTCACCAAGACTAAACCGGAACCCATTCCTCCTCTCGAATGCAAGATTTGCTACACGCGCTTCAAAAAAGCACCTGAACCGTTCTTTGGTCGTCTGAGAAAGATTTTCCTTTAAGGACGACACCAATATTCTGGGCCCGACGCACTTGTGCGTCGGGCCTTTCATTTATGCGGACATTTATGATATTGTATATCGTACATATGGAGCCAACAAAAAACAAAAAAAAGGTGCAACCTAAGCAAAAAAATGGAGGAAATAAAAAGAGTCCACTCTCTCTGTTTTCTGGTAAGGTGCCGAAAGGAGGGCAATTTTTCTCAAATCTCGTTACGGCGGTTTTGATTTTTCTTATCATTTCGACCGTCTACTCAATGGTGGTAGGAGGCAAGGACAAGGTAGAGGAAGTTGCCATTTCTACCATCGCACAAAGTATTGTAAAGGAAGAGGTGAAAAGCATCACAGTTGAAGGCGACGTGATTACTGCTGAGTATGTCGATGGTAGTAAAAAGACTTCTAAAAAAGAAGTTGAAGCGTCGTTGTCTCAGACACTCGTGAACTATGGCGTGTCACCAGAAAAACTTGCACTCGTTGCGGTAGAAGTGAAAAATGAAAGTGGTTTTGGATATTGGTTCCTCAATCTTTTGCCATTCATTTTGCCCGTGCTTCTTATTATCGTTTTCTTCTTGTTTCTTTCACGACAGGTGAAAGGTTCAGGAATGCAAGCGTTCTCGTTCGGACAATCAAAAGCTCGTATCATTGACCCTAACGACGCCGGGCAAAAGGTGACCTTCAAAGACGTTGCCGGTGCAAAAGAGGCAAAAGAAGAACTTGTAGAAATTGTAGATTTTCTCCGCAGTCCGCAAAAGTTTTTGGATATTGGCGCACGTATTCCTAAGGGTGTGCTGTTGATGGGGGCGCCAGGTACGGGCAAGACACTCCTCGCGCGTGCAGTTGCGGGGGAGGCAAATGTGCCGTTCTTTCATCTCTCGGGTTCTGAGTTTGTAGAAATGTTTGTAGGTGTTGGCGCATCACGTGTGCGTGACCTTTTCAAGATGGCGAAAAAAGCAGCACCCGCAATTATTTTTGTAGATGAAATCGATGCCGTAGGGCGCGTGCGTGGTGGTGGTGTGGGTGGTGGTAATGACGAGCGCGAACAGACACTTAATCAGATTCTCGTCGAGATGGATGGGTTTGAGCCAACAGAAAAAGTCATCGTCATGGCAGCGACCAACCGTCCTGACGTGCTTGATCCCGCACTTCTTCGTCCAGGGCGTTTTGACCGTCGCGTAACGCTCGAACTTCCTGACCGTGAGGGACGTGAAGAAATTTTAAAGATCCACGCGGTAAAAAAACCTCTTGCAGAAGATGTAAATTTGAAGATCATCGCGGAACGTACCCCAGGATTTTCTGGTGCGGACTTGTATTCATTGATGAACGAAGGAGCTATTCTTGCTGCACGTGAGGGCAGAAAGACAGTCGCGCAATTTGATTTTATTCGTGCCATTGAAAAGGTGATGTTAGGACCAGAACGCAAGAGCCATATTCTTTCGAAAGAGGAAAAGAAAGTAACAGCGTACCACGAGGCAGGGCATGCGCTCGTTGCCTCGGTGCTTCCACATGCTGACCCCGTGCATAAGATTTCTATTATTGCCCGTGGTCACGCTGGTGGATACACCTTGAAACTTCCTCTCGAGGAAACACGCCTACAATCAAAGAAAGAATTTTTGGATGATATTGCAATGTCACTCGGTGGGTACGTTGCTGAGGAGTCTGTGTTTGGTGATGTAACAACTGGTCCTTCGAACGACTTGCAAGTTTCAACAGCACTCGCACGCGATATGGTGACCAAATATGGTATGTCGGACAAGCTTGGGCCTATCGCACTTGAGGGGAACGGCGGACGTGCACTCTTTGGTGGACGTGGAGTGGACAGTCGTGATTATTCTGAAGATGTATCGGCAAAGATTGATGCAGAAGTTTCAAAAATTATGAATGATGCGTTCGCGCGCGCACGCGAGGTATGCACGACACATCGTAAAGCACTTGATTCTATTGCTGATGAGCTCATCGCAAAGGAATCTATCGAGCGTGAAGATTTTGAAAATTTGCTTATTTTGAATGGTATTAAGCCAAAACGAAAAGAGGTGGTAGAGAAATAGAACGAAGGAGCGTACTTATAATATGGTACGCCCTTTTTCAAAATAGCGATTTTGGTGTAGTATGTTGAAATTAGTGTGGGTAAGGTTATCCACACTAGTGAGTAGAAAATAAATTGCGTCCATAGCTCAGTTGGTTAGAGCACGGAGCTTATAATGACAAACGAGGAGCGTGTGGAAGAGTAGTCTCTTACACAACGTCCGAGAGCCGTCATTATATGTAATCATATTTTGACAAACGAGAGGAGTATGCGGATGAGTAATCTCATGCACAACGTCCGAGAGCCGTCATTATATGTAATCATATTTTGACAAACGAGAGGAGTATGCGGATGAGTAATCTCATGCACAACGTCCGAGTGCCGTCATTATATGATACTTTAAAATTTTGTGTCCACCCATAGCTCAGTTGGTTAGAGCACGGAGCTTATATCTCCGCGGTCGCAGGTTCGAGTCCTGCTGGGTGGACACAGAATTTTAAAACCATTTTTATTCCCAATGGATATCTTTTTGTCCAGTTTCAATATGCGTACGAAGAATGGGGTATGCGGTAAGGTCGGGGTCTTCGTCGATAATGCGCGACGCTTCGCTACGCGCAGCTTCGACCATCTTGATATTTTTGATCGCTTCCATGCCGAGGTCAGAGATGCCCCATTGCTTGCCACCACCGAGCTCGCCTCCACCACGAAGCATTAGGTCGAGCTCGGCAAGCTCAAACCCGCTCCTTGCGGTCGTGAGTGCCTTGAGGCGTTTGAGCGACGTGTCGTTTGAAGTATTTGCAAAAATATAGCAATAGGGTTGGTTAGTACTGCGCATAACACGTCCACGAAGCTGATGAAGTTGCGCAAGACCGAATCGCTCTGCACCCTCGATGACGATGATGGTTGCATTGGGTACGTTAACACCAACTTCTATGACAGACGTCGCCACGAGAATATGAATCTCGCCTTTTTCAAAACGCGTCATTGTTTCTTCTTTATCTTTGGGAAGCATTTTCCCGTGAAGGATTTCAATTTCAAATTCAGGGAAAATATTTGCTTTGAGGCGTTTTGCTTCTTCGGTAACAGACTTTGCGTTGAGTGCGAGTTCCTTGTCTGGATCGGGTTCGTCGATGCGTGGGCAGATAACGTATGCTTGGCGTCCTCCTAGGATTTCCTTGCGAATATGTTCTTCCATCTGCTTGCGCGTGTTGGGCAAAATAAGTTCTGTTTTTATAGGTAAACGTCCGGCCGGTTTTTCGTCGAGTACGGTGAGGTCGAGATTACCATAAATGGTGAGCGCGAGCGTGCGGGGGATCGGGGTGGCTGTCATAGACAAGAAGTGGGGAACCACGGCATCTTTGCGTGTGAGCTTACCACGCTGTTTTGTACCAAAGCGGTGCTGTTCGTCGACGATAGCGAGCGCAAGATTTTTGAACGCTACACTTTTTTGAATAAGCGCGTGTGTGCCGATGAGAATGGGAATAGTTCCCTCAGCAGTCCATTTCAAAAGTTGAGCGCGAGATATTTTTGTTACACCGGAAGGATCTACTTTAGAAGGAAACTTTTTTGCGCCACTACCCGTGAGGAGCCCAATCTGGATAGGGAGGTCGCGGAAATATTCAATAAAACTTTTGAAGTGTTGTTCGGCGAGGATCTCAGTCGGCGCCATATATGCTACTTGTAGATTACCAAACTTATTATCGCGTGGAGGACTCGTGACGACTGCGTACGCGGATGTTGCTGCAACAAATGTTTTTCCTGAACCGACATCACCTTCGAGGAGACGTGCCATAGGGGTACCCTTTTTAACATCGTTAAAGATGTCAGCAAGCGCGCGTGTCTGTCCTGCCGTTGGCGTAAAAGGAAATCGTGCAATGAAACGTTCGAGTGCTTTTTGGTCGGGCTCGATGGTAAATGCATCGTGTTGCTTGAATGCTTTGCGTTCTTGAATTCGTGCAAGCTGAATCATAAAGACTTCCTCAAACGCAAAACGCTTGCGTGCGCTCGTGGCGTCGCTTTCTTTGCGAGGTGCGTGAATCCACACGAGCGCTGTTTTCAAAGAGGGAAGATGGTATTGCGTGAGAATATTTTCAGGGATAGGGTCAGCAATGTGTTCGAGGATACCCATCGCAAAAACTTTCTGAATATGATGGTAGAGGAAACGAGAAGTAACTCCTTTTGTCTCGGCGTATACGGGATAAAATGTAGCGTCTGACGTGGTACCAAAAAGTGAATGCCCTGCGTCGATGGGGAGCTCTTTCATTTTCTCTACTTCTGGGTTGGCGAGATAGAGTACGTTTTTTCGCTCCTCAACTTTTCCCGAAAGTTTGATCATGGTGTCTGGTTCCAGCATTTTCGCGATATATGCTTGATGAAACCAAATAGCCTTAATTTTTCCTGTGGAGTCCTCAATAATGGCTTCGGTCATGGGCACGCCCGAGCGATATCCTTTTGCTGTTTTCGCTGATACAATGCGACCATAGATAACGGTCTGTTCTCCGGCCTTGAGGTCGCGAATGAGGCGCACTTCGGCAATCGTGCTATAACGCGTAGGGAAATAATGAAGAAGGTCGTTGATAGTGGTAAGACCAAGTTTTTCAAGTCCCTTGCTCTGTAAGGGGGTCAGGCGAAAGATCGTAGAGAGTGGGGTTTGAGGCAGGGGACGTTGAGTTGGTTTCATTGCACATCTATTTTACCATTTTTGTGTAATATTACCCCTAATGAACATATTGTTTTATGGCAAAACTGCGGAAAATATGATAAGGTAGTTTTGTTCAACTGGAGACGTGACTGAGAGGCCGAAAGTACCTCACTGCTAACGAGGCAGGGGATAAAACCCCTCGCGGGTTCGAATCCCGCCGTCTCCGCCAGATGTCCAAGTTAGAACCTTAGGTACGGCAAGGGCTTTTGAGGCGGTTTTAGAACCCTTGCCGCCGACTTTTGGGGGATCGAACTTGGACAATTGTAAGTCCATAAGAACATCAAAGACTGGCGTCCATATC